>Ga0209720_1001229_pt1 | contig 22435 bp, 34 predicted proteins | sample AD_JPNMR3_MetaG_FD_184426 | JGI IMG/M metagenome (GOLD analysis project Ga0209720, IMG submission 184426) | Active sludge microbial communities of municipal wastewater-treating anaerobic digesters from Japan - AD_JPNMR3_MetaG (SPAdes) (version 2) | ecosystem: Engineered > Bioreactor > Anaerobic...
GAAGGATTCAAACCTTCATTCTTCTGATTCGTAGTCAGATGCTTTTTCATTTAAGCTATAAGCACATATATTAAGGGTGAAAGAGGGGACTCGAACCCCTGATATTATGATAATTACACTTCATGAGAGTGTTGCAGTTGCCACTGTGCCACACCGGTGTGCATCCTGATGGATTCGAACCATCGGCCTTAACTTTGTAAGAGTTACGCTCTTAACCAACTGAGCTAAGGATGCAAAATAAGTGGGCACAGAAGAACTCGAATCTTCATTTCGTCCTTATCAGAGACGTGTCCTTACCTGTTAGACGATGCGCCCAATATTGTGCTCCTGATCGGATTCGAACCGATATAATCCTAAGGATTGATGGATTTTGAATCCATTGCGTACTACCAGTTTCGCCACAGGAGCAAATAAGTAGAGAAAAATTAGAAGAGATTTATTGATCGTTTAGATAACGATTGCTTATTACAGCACGAAGTATCTCTTTCTATCACTACTACTTGTGCCTTCGATGGGATTCGAACCCATAATGTCTATATGACACTTGCTCCTTAAACAAGTGAGTCTACCAATTCCTCCACGAAGGCAAATCTTGCGGGGAAACCGAGATTCGAACTCGGAATCGCAGATTAACAGTCTGACGTGATACCATTTCACCATTTCCCCAAATTGGCGGGGATGACGGGGATCGAACCCGCTATCTCTAGTGTGACAGACTAGCATGTTACCATTAACACTTCATCCCCAAATTTTGTGGACTGTAGGGGACTCAAACCCCTGACTGGTGCGTGCAAAGCACCTGTGTTATTCATCTATACCAACAGCCCATAAATATTTTGCAGGCCGTGGAGGATTCGAACCCCCATGGAATAATTCCAACCTCGATTTTGGAGACCGGTGCCTTACCATTAAGGCTAACGACCTGTTTGTGACCCCAGTGAGACTCGAACTCACACAACTATCTTAAAAGGATAGGATTCTGCCGATTGAAATTATGGGGTCAAACCAACCAATATGTCAAAGATCTTAAATTAAAAAGGCGGGAAACTTTTAAGTTTGCCCGCCTTTAAGATTTTTTATTATTTTATTAAGTACCTATATCTTTATAAGCGGGCATAAAATTTCCTCTAATGCTATCATCAGCATTCCACTTCATTGCAATATGTTTAAACAAGAATATCATTTTTTATTTATTTATTTATAATATTATTTTATTATATAAAAGTTTTATTTTTTTTAAAAAATTTTTAATAAAAACTGTGCAACTTTGTCTTAATAAGTTCATTAATATAAATTTAACATAATATTATTATTATTAATAATTAATATGCAACATTATTTTAAAATATAGTATTTAACCTATAAGACTCTGTTGCACAGTTTATAACAATATTTTCAAAGAATATTTTATATTATAAATTTTATTTTGTTACTTAATGATTCTTTAATTAACTTTGTTATTATAATTTTTATTTTTTTATTATATTTATTTATTTATTTATTTAATTTAATTTAAAGATAATGTTATGCCAATATCACAAGAATTTTCATGTTTAATTACATCAACATAAAATAATTTCCATTTATTATCTATTGCTTTTATAAAAGCATTTTTTTTAATATTTAAAAAATCATATATTGAAGTATATTTATCATTAAAACAATAATATACTGTACCAAACATTGTTATTAAAACTCCACTTGTGTATATATCTTTCATAATTCTTTTGTTATTTTATATTTGCGGTACAAATATAATAATTTTTTTTGAAATAAAAAAATTTTTAATATATTTTTTTCTTAATGTATGCATTTTTTATTTCTGGGTTCTTTTTTAATTCATTTATATATGACCAGGGATTATCTACATCGTATTTCTCATATATCTGTCCATTCATTTTAATTATAATAATAGAATATTTTGATTTTTTAAAATTTAAAAAATCATTATCTTTAATTAAATTATTTCTATAATTACCCAACATATGTTTTTTTATATTTATTCTTAAAAAGAAACACTCAAATTAAAAATTTTATCATTTTAAGCCATTTATAAAAAGTAAATAGTTTATATTAAAAATATATTTTATTTTATTCTCGCATTTCCAGAATCACCTGAAGAATATAATTAAAATATTAAGCTTCCTTCATCATCCCATCTTGCATAAAGTTTTCCATTTTCTCTAAGTATTACATATTTTAATGCTTCATTATTATTTTTTGACATACAATCATCATCAATCACGACACTCATATTAGATATAGAATAGACAGATGCCCCAAATGGAAGTTTATATAAAAATTCTCCAAATTTTTCAATATATTCTTTTATAACTGATAATGTTTCATTTGAACACTGATTTTCTTTTACCCATCTTGATTGTTCTACATTATTATTATAATAATACATTTTTCTAAATGTGACCTGATCCGCTCCCAAATCTTTACATTTATCTAATATAGTGCTAACATAATATATTATACCGTATTTATCATATGAGTTTAACATATTTAAACTTAACCGTATATTAAAGTCATAAGTTTTTAAATAATCTATAAGATCTTTAAGTTTAAAACGTAATTTTTCTGGTACTCCAATAATATTCATGTTTCTTTCATCTAAAAAAATATCAGAAACAGATAAAGAAATTGTATTAACTCCAAGATTTTTAAGAAAATAAACATTTTTATCATTATTTAATAACATTACACCAGTAGTCTGAAATTCTACATTAGGAAATGGGTGATTCATTTCTTTAAATATATTTAGCATTATTTCTAAAAATTTTTTATTTTGAAATGCCTCTCCCGTACCAGTAAAAATACAGGTATTAACCCCATTTATTATTGCCCATTTTAATCGTTTTTTTATTTCAAAACAATTTATTTTAACATTATAATTATTTTCATGCATGCGAGATACACAGAACGGACAATTGTTTATACAACCCTTTGTGGGAACTACTATTGATATCGTTTGTATTTTCATATTTTTGTTTTTTTAAATTTCAGATGAATTTATTATAGAAATATTATTTTTTATTAATTCATCTTTAATATCTGAAGAATTAAAAAATAAAGGTTTTACTGCATCCATAATAACATATGTATCATATCCTAAATTTTTTGCATCTATTGCTGTAAATAATACATCATAGTCTAATAATAATCCGCATATAAAAACCTTTGTAATTTTTTTCTTTTTTAAAAATTTATTTAATCCCGTAGATTGACTTTCAAATTTATTATAAAATGCTGAATAAGATTCCGCCTTTTTGTTTATTCCTTTTTTAAAAAAATAAAATTTACCATTTATATTCTCAAATTTAACATCCGGATGAATATCCGCCCCGGGATTATTTTCAATACAATGATCTGGCCACAATAAATTAAAATTATTATCTTTATTAATACTAAATAATCTAAAGATATCATTATGAGGAAAATAATAAGATGTAAATAATTTATAATCATGTGGATGCCAGTCCATTGAAAAAATAATTAAATTAAATTTTTTAAGTAACTCATTAACAACAGGAATTATTTCATTTGCGCCAGGTACCTCAACAGTACCACCTGAACAAAAATCCGATTGAAGATTTACTACTACTAATGCTTTCTTTTCTTTCATAATTATAAAAATTATATATTTTTAAAAAATTTTTCTTGATTCTCTATCCAATCAATTAATTCTTTATCAGTAACATGTTCATATTCTATTGTATTCCAGAGATCATTATCTTGTATTAAAGCTTTATCATATGGAAAAATAAAATAAATTTTTTTAATTCCTGCTGCTTTTATTAATTTAAGACAATCATCACAAGGTTGAAGAACAGAATAAATTTCAGCTCCATCTATTCCTATATCATTTTTGGCAGCAAAAGCAATTGCATTTGCCTCTGCATGTATTTCATATTTTTTAGACCATTTATGATGATCCTCTCTTTGAATTTCTGGATTATAATTTTTAAAGTACTCATTACAATTTTTATATCCTGATGGTGTTCCATTATATCCTGTTGATACAATTCTACCATTTTTTACAATTATTGCACCAACTTTCTTTGAAACACATTTTGATTGTTTGCCAAGAAGATAAGCACATTTAAGAAAAAATAATTTCATTTTTAAATAATTTTGGTAAATATAATAAAAATTTTAATACAATGTATAAAATTACTGTTAAAATTTGTTAAAAATAAAGGGGAAAATTTGTTTTTTTCTATTTCTTTATCTTTAACTTCTTTATCATGTTGTTCTTGTTTACAACGTTCAACAATATCCAATATTCTTTTAGATTTTATTTCAATAAAAAACATCTTTATATGTTTTATATAAGGTAACACAATAAAAATATAAATGAATATTTTTTATTTTATAATCACCTATAATATAACTATAACTTTTATATTCCTTTAACCTTGGATATATTTTTTTTATTTCCATATTCTATTTTGTATGGAATATCGAATGGTTTATTATATATACTCTATATGCATCTGTATTCTTATTAAATTGTTTAATATCTCTAATTGGCACGCCAATTGCTACTGGTGTTATACATTTTGATTCTTTTGCCTGTTTATACAAAGAATCAGTTGAAATTGATGATGTATCCGATGTATTTAAAACAGGCACAGATGTTGGCGTATTACATGCAAATAAAGAATACACTAATACAATTAAAATAATTTTTTTCATAAATATAAGATTTAATATTTTAGACAAATATAATAAAAATTTTAATACAATGTATAAAATTACTGTTAAAATTTGTTAAAAATAAAGGGGAAAATTTATTATCCCCTTCAATTACTTATTTTAAAGATATTTTTTAAATATTAAATTTTAAAATCCTTCACTACTTTGTTCATAATTATTATCAAATTTTTCATCCTTAATAATTAATCCCACATAATATTTATCCGTATTATCATTATTTACAACAAATATACCCACATCAATAGTTCCTTTTTTAAAATAACAAATAAATTTAAATTTTCCTTTAGGAACATCGTTCCAATTACAAAACTTATTATATATAGGTTCTCCATATTTTACGGATAATAATGAAAATAATTCAGTTGCATTTTCTCTAATATTTATATTATACTCCGCCCAATCATATTCATCAAGACATAAAAAAAGTATACTTGCAAGTTTTCCATCTTTATTAAATGAAGTATTTACGAGATAAGTTCTATTTTTAATAACTGTTGTAATTGTTTCATCCACAGATACTTTGTCAGGTATTAACGTAAAAGAACGAGGATCAGATTTAACACAAGTCAAAACTTCTTTTTCGGTCATTCCAGAAGTTAAACCTTTATATAAAGGTGTTTGACCATATGTAATAAAAGTTATAAAAATTACAATTAAAAATAATGATAATTTTTTCATAGTTTTATTTATTAAATTTATAAATTTTTATTTTAAAAATTATAATTTTCAAAATTTTTTTTAAAGTTATTTATTAATTTTTCTAAATTTAATTTTACCTTAGTTGCTGAATAATAATCCCATATTAACTCATTACATTCAACAATTAAAGTTAATTGATTATCACTCACATATAATGTAAATGTTGCCTGTTTTGTAATTTCTCCGGCATATACATTTAATGCATTATAACTTAAAACATATTTTCCTTTAATAACTCCAGCATCTTTATCTGAAAACTGAATAACTGATTTAGCAGAAATAAAAACATCCACTAACCATAAATTGGCTTTTATATAATTTTCATCTTTAGTTCCGGGAACATTTATAGTCTCAGTTAAAACAATTGGTGTATATGTAACTTTAGATGTAACACAATTTGTTAATAACAAACTAATAAAACATAATTTAATTAATAGTGATATTTTCATTTTTTTAAGATTTTAGTTAATAAATTTAATTAAATAATTTTGGTAAATATAATAAAAATTTTAATACAATGTATAAAAATTATTGTTAAAATTTGTTAAAAATAAAGGAAAAAATTTCTCCTTCCTTCAATATTTTATTAAAAAGAGGAAGAGAATATCCTAAGATATTCTCCCCTTTCTTTAAATCTCAATTTTCTCAATTTCTCTCAATACTGCATCAATGTCTATTTCTACTTTTTTTGCGGTTTCATAAATATCTGCATTATAACCATAAATACGATGTACTCTTGTATTTTCCTTTATCATTGTAGGTCCATAACCACAGATATTTATTACAAAAACATGAGGTATTCCAAATTTACTACAATATGTTTTATATGTTTTTTCAACACTATCTGCACCCTGTTCATCCGAGATTATAAACACTCTATCAAATTTACCATATTCTTCAAGTAATGGAAAAATAACTTCCCATTGAGTTCCACCGCCAACTTTATTTATATGAAGTAAGTTTTTCTTAATAGTATTAATACTATCAAGCGGATTGTAATTTACAGCCATAGCATTTGTTGCAAATATAAACATTTCAGCACCTATACCTTTTGCAAGCGTAGCAGCAATTAAAGCACCTTTATCAAGCGCTGAAGTTAATCCATATTTACCTTTTGCTATTTTAATTTTTGTACTCATAGAACCTGATACATCAAGTACTACAGCTGTTCTACCTTTATTAAATAATTCACTAAGATTAGGAATTGAAAGTTCATAAGCGGTGTTAAGCGCCGTTGCAATTCGTAATAAAAATGAATTATTTCTAAATTCTTCGAGTATTACCTCTAACGCAAGATCTATTTGATGAGGAAATACAAGAGATTTACGGATAAATTGTTCATCAATTAATAAGTCACAAGCTTTGTTAACAAGATCTTCATCATTAGTCTTAAGAATATTTCGAAGATTACGTAACAATGCAAGATAACCTATTTTTTTAGATTCAATAAGTTCTTTAAAGTTTTCAATTTTAGCTTCATTTAATTCAACTAGAGCTTCCTCTTCACTAATTTCACCACTTTTTATCTTTTCAGACACTTCTTTACCTGCATTAGTATTCTTATCTTCAACAGTATTAAATTGCTTAAGCAAACCAAGAATAAGTGCTCGTAAAGCTGAAATAACTGCATTACCAGTTTTTTCATTTTTATTTACGGGTACACCTTCAAACTTAGTTCCTTTTATAGCTTTTCCGTATTCCTCAAATGAAATTTCAACTGTTCCATTAATAGAAGTTTCTTTAGGATGAACAAGATTTACAATATCTATCAAAGAAATATTTCTTGATTTCATTTGATATTTAGCCAATGTATATAAATCTGAGTTTTCAATAACACTCTTAAAACCTTTTTTAATAGAGTTTGGAATTGGGGCATCTACGCCATTCTTAGCTTGGTAGTATGCAAGAATTTCTGCCATATCATCAAGACGATAAATAATACCTCCTCTGTTTTCTTTTCTATCTCGTTTTGAAAAAAATCTTTTTGCAAAATCCTTTCCACTTAAATACGGTAGTAACTCAACTGCACCTACATGCGTTACACTTCTTTGGCCAAAGACAATACGAGCATAAATTAATGCTTTAGCAACAAATAAAGGATCTTTTTGAGCAAGAGTTTTAATAAGTTCTGATAAACGTTTTACTCTCTCATTTTCAGACTCATAAAAAGAATTAGCCAGTCCTGTAGATAAAAGACCAATAAGTTCTTTTTCTAAAGTTTGTGCAAAACCCGAACCTCCTTCATGAGTAGTTATCGGTTTTAACGTCTTGTTTTCTCTTTTTGTGTTATACTTTGCCATAGTTTTAAAATTTTATTTTATGATAAATATTTTTCATATAATTCATTTGGATTATTTTTTACTAAATATTTAAAATTTTCAATAGAAATTTCTATCTTTTTCCATCCTAATTTAATAGTTCTAGTATAATATTTACTACAATAATTACAGATTTTTTCAATTTGTGTCGAAGTCATAAAAACATCTTTTTTATTATAAATATGATTTAAATGTCCTACAAATTGAATATGATTTTCTGTAATTTTTACCCAACCATTTTGTTCTAGCCATAAATCTGGATTATTATTAATAATATTTTCTTTGGGTATTATTCCTTTATCAAGCAAATCATCAGCAATACGTTTATGTATCCATTGAGCACAATTTCCACTTAAACTATAAAAATCTCCATTTGGTGATAACCAGCCCGTTAAAAAAGAAAATAAAGGATAATCATAATATTCAATATTATTACATTCAATATTTAAATCTTTAATTTTAGCATAATTTTCATTAATTTTATTAATTTGTCTAATATATTCATATATACTATACATATAAGGTTCTTTATACATATTTTGATTAAAATTTTCTAATAATTTTAATATTTCAATTAAAATATATGTTATAGTTTCCCGTGAACTTATATAATTATTATAAAGTTTTTCATCTTTACATTCATTAAAATTTTCTGTTATCCATTTCATAAGTGATAAGGTCCGTAATGTATCTTCAATAAATTTTTTTATATTTTTAAAACAATTAAAGGCATCTTTATATAAAGTATCATTATAATATTTTTCTATTATATTATTATCTTGTATTACATTATCCGACATAACTAAATTTAATAAACCCACAAATAACGGGGATTTTTCTAAATAATCAGATTTATGTTTAAAAGATTTATGAAATATCTTTAAATCAATTATAAAATTATTTCCATCTCTAATTGTATTATTTTTAATTTTATAAAAATAAGCATCAATATCAATTTTAGGATAAAGTTTATCATGTATTTCTGGAATACGATTTATTAATATTAATGATTGTGAATCTTCATCTACTTCAAAAACTTTTTCTCCTTTAATAAGAGATAATGCAATATCAGTATCTATGTTTTCGATACTGGTAGTTAAAAATTTAATGGCTTTATCCAAGTCATTTTCCTTGGTTACATATTCTAAAGCAACACTTAAAATAATTGCGCCAAGGTTATTTCCAATTTTTAACGTTGTATTCATTTTTATAATAAATTATTAATAAAAAAATTCTCATTACAAATTAATTTGTGATGAGAATTTCCAATTTTTAATCTATATGCCTATATAAGTATAACAGTAAAATAAAAAATTGGGAAATTTAAGTTGTGATGAACGGTGTTAAATAAGCTCAATTTTTAACGAAGTATCACAAACTTTCACCACAATTTTTTATTTAATATTTTTAAAAATTGGGAAATTTGAGTTGCGAGGAATTCATTAAATAAGAATTTTGAAGATTCTCTAACGAAGTATCGCAAACTCTCACCACAATTTTTATTTATATTTTAAAGAACTTTTATTTTAACATTGTAAAAATAATAAAAAAACTTAAAATTTAAAAATTTTTTTTGTTAAAATTTTGTTAAAAATTAAAAATTTCTTTTATTATTTTTCTTAAAACATTTTCTGGTAATGCACCAATTGTAATATCTTTAACCTCTCCATCTTTTATATATATTAATGTAGGAATACTTTTAATTTTAAATTCTGTTGCAAGATCCGGATTTTCATCTATATTACATCTAATAATTTTTATATCTTTAAATTCATTTGAAATGTGATCTAATGAATTTGAGATTGTTTTACACGGTAAACACCAGGGTGCCCAAAAATCAATAATCACTGATTTATTATTAAATATTTCTTTTTTTATATCATCCAAAATATTAATATTTTCCATTTTATTATATTTTAAACATGTTGCGGGTGTGGGAGTCGAACCCACTATCGCATGGTTATGAGCCATGAATGATTTATATATCCGTTTCACTCCCCCACAAGTATTCTTTTACTTATATATATTTTAATTTAAAATTTTACAAAAGTTTTTTTGTTTTTCTGTTTTTATTTTAAAAACATCAAATACATAAACATTTTCATTGTATCCTATTTCATAAATATCTGATACATAAATTATTATATAAGATAAAATATCCTCTACATTTGAGATTCTTAAAAATTTATCACCCACATTAATTTTAGAAAATGTTTTCATATTTCAGTAAATAAAGACATAGATAATTTTTCATCAGCATAACCATCAATTTCATAATAATTTGCAGTAATTTCCTCACCCTTCATAATATCTCGAACAGCAATCATATCACCAATTTCATTAGGCTTGGTGTTTGGATTATCAGAATGATTTGTAAATCTATCATTATCACCAGATAATATAATTTTATTTATTTGTAAATCCCAAAAACCATATTTTCTTAGAAAATTTTTATCCAACGGATGTCCATTTTTCATTATCGTAAACCATTCTGTTTCATCCAATACCCTATCAAATAAAGGAACAAACTGCCAAACAATCTGTCCTTTGGCAATATTTTCATCTGCAAATACACCAATTCCATGAATCAGACTTTTATCAAGATATGTTTTAACTCGTAACATTATATTTCTTTAATTCTTTTATTGTTTTTATTTAATAAACCCATTAAACCAACAACTCCAAAAATAAATATCAACACAAATCCAAATAATCCCAATTAATGAAATTATTAAACCGGCTTTAGCAAAACCATCCGGATTCTTAAATAAACCAATAATTGAATATATTAAACCTAATAACCAAATTATAAAACCTATTACAGGAATCCAACCTAAAAATAATCCTAATAGAGCAAAAGTAAAACCAATTAATCCTGCATTCTTATTTTTTTTACTTTTATTGATATCCGTATTTTCCATATTTTTTAAAATTTTTATATTATTTCTGCTCTTATAGATTTTTAGTTACACCCTGTTTTTATAGTGGTCTCTGGTCTTCACTATGTATTATGATTTAATTATATTTAATACTCTTGTATTAAAATAAGTTTTTCATTAAATTATATGATAACCCAAATTTTAACATTTCAAATGTACCACCTCCCACAAGTATACCAATTTTACCTATACGTATTTTACCAATTAATCCACAATTAAAATATGATTTAGCATCTCCATAAAAATACGTAGGAAAAAGAAGCGAGTCTTCATAAATTTCACTGGCATAACCATATCCAATTATCGGTGTAATACACAATATCTTTGAGGGAGTTAAAAAAATATTATATCCAACATTAATGGCTCCCACACTCACTTTATTTGCATCATATGTATACCAAGAAAAAAATTCTAATTCTTCTCCTTTTCCTGTTGCGAAATTAGCGGAACAATCAAAATAAAAATGATTAATAGATAAACCAAAAGTTAATCCAATTTTAGACGATTTTTTTGTATCAAAATTATAATCTGCTATACCCAATAATACATCCACATCAAATTGACCAAATGTAGTTAATGTAAATATTAACATCATAGACATCATTAATGATATTTTTCTTATAACTTTTTTCATCTTTATAAAATTTTTATATTATTCCTACTCTTATGGCCTTTCGGTTACGCCCCGTTTTTATAGTGGTTTCTGGTCTCCACTATATATTTTATACATATTTTTATAATATTATTAATAAATATTAATATATAAAACATTATTATAGCCTTTATCTAGATGAGAGATTATCTATAATATAAGCTAAATAATCGAGTTGAAATCTTAATGGGTCTTTTTTTCTTAAAAGACTTCCTAAACTATTATTATAATAAGCATTTATTAATAAATTTTTTTCAGTTAAGTAATCAAATTCTTTAATAATGTTATCCATTGTATAATCGGAAGATAACATTTTATTTAAATATTTTTCATATTGTTTATTTTTTAAGAATTTAAATATAGATATATCAAATTTAAATTGTAATACATCCATACATGCATTTAAAAATCCTGCAAATATTATTAATATTATTGTTATCATTTATTTATTTTTTAAATCATTAATTGTATTAATAAATGATATAATAAACAATGATAAGAAAATTAAAAACTTTTGTAACCGTTACAGAAATATCAGCTCTGACAAATAAAATTGATATTGTTAAAAACAAGTATAGCCAATATCAATTTTATTAAATTATTTTTTGCGAAAAAATTTAAAATTTTTTTAAACATGGCCTTTTATTTTATTTATTTAAGTTCTTTTATTGTTATTATTTTTTTCATAATATTTTTTATTTATACATAAAATATAAAAACATTATAAATTTTGATTTTTAGCAAATATTTTTATATTGAAGAAAAATATATTGTTTTTTGTATTATTCTAGAATCTAAATTAGAAATATTTTTATTCTTATATAAGAATACATCATAAACAGTTTTTATTAAATTATCTATTGCTTCTTTTTCTGTTTCCCCTTGTGAAATTATATTTGAAAACTGTTTAAAAAAAGAAGTATATCCTCCGGATTTATCTTTTACTAAAATAAGTGTTAATGGCGGTAATTTCATTTTTTTAATAATTTTTCGTAGTCCGGGTGAGATTCGAACTCACACTACTCAGATCTTAAGTCTGATGACTCTGCCAGTTGGTCTACCGGACCATGTAGCCAGTGGGAGAATCGAACTCCCGTTTTCAGGATGAAAACCTGATGTCCTAACCACTAGACGAAAAGGCCATAAGAAAATTCAGTGATTTATAAGAATATTAAATCACCGTGAAATACTTTATCGCAAGAATGCCAACTCATTCTTTAACTGTTTTGACGCTGAATAGACGCCTTATCAGTTTTGCATTTTAGAATTATAAGAAAGAACGTTTATTTAACAATGTAAATATAATAAAAAATTTTTAAATATAAAAATTTTTAACATTTTTTAATATATATTTTTGTGGGAGCAGAAGGACTCGAACCTACGAACTCTAATGAGGGGTGATTTACAGTCACCTGCAATTGCCGCTATGCGATGCTCCCGTTATTTAAGTCGAGTAGGCTGGACTCGAACCAGCGAGTTCTCCTGACCCCAAATCAGGCGGGGTAACCAACTCCCCAACTACTCGATTGGTGCCCTTAGCCGGATTCGAACCGACATATTTTTTAATACTTGTTTCTAAAACAAGCGAGTCTGCCAATTCCTCCATAAGGGCATTTTAATGTGGAGCTTCGGAGTTACGCTCTCCGCTCTTTGGATTTTCAGTCCAACGCTTTCACTAGATTAGCTTAAGCTCCATATAAACTTGGCTAGTTATTTGAGCCCCTATTTAAACATTTCACATGTACCAAGTTTGTTGCCTCACCGCGATTCGAACGCGGATTACAGGATCCAAAGTCCCGTGTAATAGCCATTATACTATGAGGCAATTTTATGAGCACTTGGTTGGATTCGAACCAACGATGTATATACGTTTTGCAGACGTATGCCTTCAACCGCTCGGCCACAAGTGCACATTTTTTATCTTATATCCCATTCTTTCATCGCCAGTCTCATGGCATCTTCTATGGAATACTCTGGATCTTCTTTCAATATTGTTAGGGCAGAAGTAACTACCTCTGTCTCCAATCCATAAAGCATCGCTTCTTTTAAATAATTAGATACAATGTTTAAATTTTCTTTGTAATCAAAATTATTTTCCATATTATTCATAATTTTTTAATTTAATTGGTTTACGATGTAAATATAACAATTTTTTTCGATAAATAAAAATTTTTTAAAATATTTTTTCAAAGAACCTAAAAATAAAAACCCTCCGCTTTTGGGAGGGTTGCATAATATATAGATGATATTTACACCATATTTCATACAACTCTCCCGATAATTATAAAGCAAACGGGTAATTGTTCAGTATATTTATAAAAATACTGACCGAGTTGTAAAAAATTATTATATATATGGGTAAATATCATACAATAATATTTTTTATATATTTTTCAATTTTTAATATATATATATTAGATAATGCATAAAGTTTTAAAAATTTATATATTTTTTAGAAATGAATAATTCACCTACATATTACTATCATTTAAAAGATGGCGTAGTATATATTGTTCTTATACATAATAAAAGAATATTGGGATATATTGAATGTTGGCATTTTAAAGGTAATTGTTGGGAAGTTGTTGCAATTGCAGCAGAACATGGATTTGGATATAAAATGCATGAGGCTGCAATGAATTTTTTATATCCAGATTGGATAATTCCTGCAAGAAATAAAGCTATACAACTAGAATTAATAAATACATATCTAAAATTTATTAAAAGAGAAAATATAGAAACTAAAAAAATTTCTCCTAAAGATATTTGTTTTTCAAAAATAGATGAAACATTTGATTACTGGTTTAACAGAAAATACAGACTTAAAAAAGAAATGAATTTAAAATATAAAAGAGTAAATTATAATTTTATTAAAAGTACGGGAATAAAATTTTTTAATAAAAAATATCCATGGGATAAACCAGATATACAATATTTTAAACCCCTTTATTAAAAATATTTGCTAACATTAATGTTTCCTGTCTTTGAAAAAGTTCTTGTTCTAATCTTTCTTTAAGATCATCAATATTTTCAACATTGTTCTTTTTTGCGGATTTAATATAATTTTGAATTATAATTTGGTAATCATCTATTTGAGATTGTGTTTGACATTCATTAATCATTCGTAAAATTTTTTTAACTGGAACAATAACATTTTTATTTTCTTTACTCATATCCATAAAATTATTTTTCGGGGATTTTCCAAAAAGCCAATTTAAACTCTTCTTCATTTTTATAATCTGTTATTTTTATGTTATTCTTTATAAAAAATGACATCCACTTACTATCCAATTGATCTATATTAGTTAAACTGCCCGTTTCATATTTTTCAAATAATTCTGTTATATAATTCCAGTTATTAATTATTTCCAAAATAAGTTCATTATGTATTATATATTCAGGTAATTTTGGTTCATTTTTAAATGGTGATGAAAATATTTGGAAAACAGATGACATAATTAATTATTTATTAGTTATATTTTTCGTGAACTACCCATGAGCTAAAGACTCATGGGCTTCGTGGGCTGCGCAAGTACCCTTGCTCATGTCTCCACACGCTTTAATTCCCGCCGTTCCAGCGGTATTTAATTTGTTGAACGCGAAACGCTTGATGTTGTTCGCAGCGAGTAAGTCCCTATCGTGGACGGCACCGCAGACAGGACACTTCCAAGTTCGCATAGAAAGAGTTAAGTCATGATTGATGTAACCACAAGTACACATCTTAGAGGAAGGCTCAAAACGGCCTATCCGAAGGATATTGACACCATACTCTTTTGCCTTGTATTCCAGCAAAGTGTTGAAGCGGTTGATGGCAATGTCCTCCAATGCTTGTGCAAGATGGTGGTTCTTAACCATGTTGCTTGCAGAAAGCGTCTCAAGACAGATAGTGTCGTAGTTAGCGACCAGTCTGTGTGTGACTTGATGGAGAAAATTGTTCCTCTGATTACAAACTCTCTCATGCGCTCTTGCAAGTCTGAGCCTTGCCTTCTCCCTGTTCTTAGAGCCTTTGGACTTCTTGGAAAGGGAACGTTGCAGACGCTTGACTTTCTTGATGGAGCGTTTCAAGTATTTATGATTCTGTATCTCCGTACCGTCAGAAAGAACGGCAAACGTCTTGATACCCAAGTCTATCCCAACAGCTTTGTTTTCGCTAATTGGCTTAGGCGCGGCATCAACCTCGTTTACCTCAACGAGTATGGAAATATAGTATTTACCAGTGGATGTCCGTGTGATAACGGATGTCTTGACAAGACCCTCAAACTTTCTATGGAAGCGAGCCTTTATTCCTTGTCTGAACTTGGGAATATAGACCCTGCCTTCATCGAATTTTACTCTCGTTTTTTGCGGTATGGAAAAACTTTGCTTACTTGCCTTTTTGGATTTGAAATTCGGGAAACCTTTCTTCTCACGGAAGAACTTGACGAAAGCGGAGTCCAAATTAGCAAGTGCGGCTTGCAACGAGAGAGAGTTGACCTCGGAAAGCCAATGGTATTCCTCGGATTTCTTCATCTTTGGCAAATCTGCCTGAATGTCGAAACGAGAGAGATTAGTCTTGTCTTTCTGATAAGCCTTGACTTTCTTGTCGAGAGCATAGTTATAGATGAACCGACAGCAACCGAAATGCTTAGCCAAAAGCACCTCTTGTTGTTTATTCGGGTACAATCTATATTTATATGCTCTGTATTTCATGCCACAAAGATAATGATAATTTTAGAAACCGCAAAAGAAAATTCTAAAAAGATTAGTGGCAATTCATCCACACAAGCTAAAGACTTGTGGGATTTCTTGCTAACTTTCTTTAAATAATTTTCTAAATAAGCCTTTTCTATCACATGTATATTTTTCTGCCTTTTTTAAAAGATCTTCAGAATTAGAATCAGCATCAATGGTAGTCCATATTTCCCAATGCATTCCAAAATCTGAAAAATTATAATAAGTATAACCTCTATCACCCCACTGTGAACTCCATGAATTTCTAATAATAAAACAATCTTTAAGATAACCTGCTACACATACAGCATGTCCCCCCAACATAGGTTGTCCAGTATAATCAGGTTTCCAGAATTCCATTTTATTTGGATTATAAACAGGAAAGGCTATATAACATGGACCATTTGCAAAAAGAGCCTTTTTTAATGAATCTATAGTATTTACTTGTGCATATCCCTGAATTTTAAATTTTGCCGCCAATTTTTTAAGATCTTCTGTTATGGGTTTAGTAGTAAGATAATTATAATCTTTTTCGGGTACTATTCCTATTTTATAAAGAATTTCCATAGTATTTCTTGGATACATACCGTCTTGTCCAACATTTTCTCTTAATTGATATACAAACCATGGCGACATATATTCATTAAAATTAACATCAACATATTCCTGCCACTCTTTTATAGCGGCAGCACTCTGCGCAGAGCATGTTCCAACATTTCCCTGATCTCTTATTGGACGCATATTATTTCTTAAATCCCATTCTTCAGGTAATTTAACTGGTTCAGGATAAATAGTCTCAAGTAAAAAATCTCTTGGATCAAGCGGAGAAGGTTGTAGATTAAATTTATACTGAGAAAAATCTTTCATAATAATACTTTTTATTTTATATATTTTTTAAATCTATTTTATCTTCTATTAAAAGTGATAATAAATCCGCCGTTTGAATTATTAATACTAAAGGATGATCAAATGCTTCATAATATGAATATGATTGTGGAGAATTTAAAAAATTTATACTGGGTTCCATAGCTCCCATATGCCATCTTATAGCCATGGCTTCAGCTGGTGTTAATTTAATAAATTTAGCTAATAAATATAAAGATTTTTCTCCGTGTCCAAGAGGAAGATTATCTTTTACAACCCATGCATCATATTCTTTCCATTTATTATCCGAGTCTTTTGTCCATTTCTTTTCTTTTACATATGTATTTGCTTTACATACATCATGAAATAAAGCAGAAATAACAACAGATTCTCTAAGATATTCAAGCTCGGGTTTTTCCTTAACTATAAGATTAAAAATATGAAGTGCAATACGAACAACATTTATAGAATGTATAAGAAGTCCACCTTCAAAATTTCCGTGATATTTTGTAGATGCAGGAGAAGAAAAAAAATCAGTTTCATTTTTTAGCCATTCAACCAATTCATTTACACCTTCTCTTTTAATTAAACTTAATATTTTATCAAAGTTTTCTTTTGCTTGTGCTATAGTCATAATTATACAATTTTAAAGTTATGAAATTTCTTTTAATTCTTTTAATTCTTTTAATTTATTTTCTTTTATCATAATCGTATATAAAGATGGATTTGAATGTGGTTTAGTGATAAATTTAACAAATTCTTCCGTCTCTTTATATGGGGGTATATTCTTATATTTAATTACAGGTTTTATTCCTGCATTATATGTAGCTAGTGCCAATTTCCAGGAAAAATTTTCAGAATTTCCTCTACTTCGCCAAAATTCATAATTATCCTTCAAATATTTTAAACCTATATAAATATCCACCATTACACTATCAGAAATATTTATTATATCATTATAATATTTTTTATAATAAAAGTTTTTAGTATTTGGCATAAGTTGCATTATACCTTTAGCACCGGCAAATGATTTGGCATTATGATTAAATATAGATTCTTTATAAATTAATCTAAACGCTATTCTTGAAGGTATATTAAATTCATTAGCAACATTATAAATAAATTCTATATATTTAAATTCAAAATCTTTAGGAATAATTATTTCGGATTCAAATTCAATTTGTTGTTTAAAAGATAATTTATATAAATTTTCATACATTTTAACATATTTATTATAATTATCTTCTAAAGAATTAAGTTGTGTTTTTAAATTTAAAATTTCAATTTGATATTCGCTATTATTATTTGTTTTTGCTTCTGAATTCAAAGGATATTTATATCCTATATTTAAAAATAAAAGAATTAATATTAATAACAAAATTTGTATTATTTTTTTAAATTTTGAAAATATTTGTATTGATTCATTAATCTTTTTTATTTTCATATGATTTTTATTTATTTTAATTACATTTAATTAAAAAAGAGATATGCTTGTAGTATAATAATCATCTTGATTATAATCATTATCAAAATTATGTGTATTATGTTGATTTTGAAAAATATTTTCTATTGTTTCAAAATCAAAATCATTTTCATTTATATATAATTGTCTATTTTTCTCTTTTCCTATTTCTTTAAGTATCATATAACATTTATCTTTAATTTTACCATCAATTAAATTTAATATTTTAAATCTTTGTATTTCTTTTTCTTCAATTAATCTTACAATAATCTTTGTGTCTTTTGTTTTTATTATAACATATTGACCATGTGATTTATTTTTTAAAAAATTTAATAAATCTTTGGCAAAAATCCCGCCTCTTTTCATATACCAAGTTTTTAGTTGTATACCATCTACATTTTTAGGAATAATAATTGTATGATGATTATTTATAATACTAACAATAAATCCATCAATATTAATTGGAACAAGATCCTGTATTTTAACATTATCAATTATAGCATTTTCAAATATGCTATTATCTTCAAACAATTCATTATTTAATTCTTTATTACTTTTCATTTTTATTTTAAATAATAAAATTTATATGCTACTAATTCTATCATATTTTTAGCAGTCTCAAACTGCTTATTTTCAATTGCTATTTTTATTTTTTTTGCCCATGAATTTGGCTCAATTATAATATCCGGACTTGTAAGATATTTATATACTTCACTTAAATTTCCATTTATATAATTGGTAATAATTTCTTTAACTCTTGCATATCTCATTTTTGGGATATTATATTTTTAAATTTTTCTAACTCTTTTTTCATTTTATCAGGATAAAAAAGTATAGCATCTTTTACAGATTTTGGATCAGCTCTCATATATATACAATACTCTTTTATTAATTCATTACTTATATTTAGTTTTTGTTCCTTAACTATTTGTGATTTTTTTACTCCCTTTATATACATCCATGAGGGGACATATCTATATTGTTTTGTTAAAAATCTTTGCCAGAAATCTATTACAGCTGCTTGATTTATTTTTAAATGTTGTAATGCATTTGCTTGTAATGGAAAATTTATGGCAAATCTTCGTTGACACATAAAAAAATGTTTACGTTTTTCACCAGGCAATATATTCTTATATTCTGTCGAATTAGTAAAAATTATTTTTATAAAATCAAATAATTCCATTTATATTTTATTTATAATAAATTATATATATCTTTAAATATAAAGTTTTTTATTTAATTAAAATAACATTTTCCCCCGAATTTCATCTATTTCTTTAAAAATAGAAGATTCATTTTCATGTTTTTTATTAGTAACATATTTTGTTCCCTCAAGAAGACTATACATATTTACATTAGAAAAACTCACTCGAGGTTTATTAATACTATCATATTTTAATTTATTAAATTCTTCTATAATTTCTTTTGGAAAAATATTAGTATTAAGAAATACTAGCTTTAATTGTCTTTCAATTCTTTTTGAAATATTAAATGATGGCGATTGTTTTGTTACTAATTTTATAGCCTCTAATACTTTTTCCGGATTATTAATAATATCCTCAACTTTAACTTTATCTTTATTAAGAGATGTTTTTAAATATTCATATATTTTTTCAAATTTAGAATTTGTAATACGAACTTCTACATTTTTATTATTTAACCAAGTAAAAATAGATGGAACATTATCACCATCATCACCGCAAAATATTTTATAAAGTGCTATCATTTCGCCATCAATTACTTCTACTTTTGTATGTTCCGATAATATTATTTTTTTAAAATCTTCTTTATCTATATCAATAGAGGGATGAATAAAATCAATTTGTTGAACCTCATTCAACCATTTTTCAAAACCATCAGGAACATATAATTTTCTTGAAGAATTTTTTCCCTGCATAAAAGGATTAAATACAGTTACAAAAATTGTTTTATTATCAATTGAATATTTTTTGACTAATTGTCTAATATCTTCATCTCCGGAAACAATTATTACATGCTGTTGTTGATTATTCACAAGTTCATCCGTCCAAAGTGTTATTATATCATCTGCTTCTGCAGAAGATATTTTTGTTAATATCATTCCATTATTATCGGTTACGATTTGAGTAAAATCATTTATGGCATCATAGACATTATCCCAATTTATCATTTTTGATTTTACTCTATTTGCTTTATATCCGTCATTTTCTTCAATTTTTATAGATTTACGCCAAGAAGAATCATCCTGTGCTAATATTACTCTAGCAGGATTTATAATACGAATTATATAAGAAATATCAATAGCGATTTTTCTTACCAATTGATCAATTTGCGTTTGAGAGTCAAATGTATACATTTTTGAACCATATCCACCAACTATAAAAAGGCTTCTATGGACAATATTATTAAGATCAAAAATTAAATTAATCATATTTTTTATTATATTATGAAGTTAGTATAATTTGAATTTTATAACATAATGATAATAGTGTAATTAACGGATCAATTACCATGGTTCTTTGTGCTTGATGTTCAGCAACTTCTATTATAATTAATGGTATTTTATCAATCTTTTCTGGATAATTTGTTTTTATATATTCAATAAAATCTGTTCCAAGTGCATTAAGAGCATCATCAACTCTATTTGCATATTCACTTACTATAAATTTATAATTTTCATATGCTTTATTTATATTATTTGTTAAACATAATTCATAAAGATCTTTAAATTCATAATTAATATTAAAGTTTTTTTCATTAAGTTCTTTTATTCCCTGTAAATAAAAACTTTGTAGTTTATTTAATAATGATCTCATATCAGGAAAATCGTTAGAAACAAACTTATTAAGAACTTCTTCTGAATATGTTATTTTTATAGCATTAAGAATTAATGAAACTCGTTTTTTATATTCATTAAATAAATATTTTTCTTCTTCACTATTTATAGGATCAAATGAAATACAATTAAAACGAGATTGAATTGCATCAGGAATTTTTTGTATATAATTACACGAAGCAATAAACCTGGCAATATTGGCATATCTTTCCATTGATGCTTTAAAGGCATTAAAAAACTCGGGCGTTGCACCATCAATTTCATCCAATATAACACATTTCAATTTTTCTTTACCGCCTTCAAGAGATATTGTTGCACAAAATTTAGAAATTTTATCTCTTAAAGTATCAATTCCTCTTTCTTGAGAAGCATTAATATAAAGATGTGTATGTGATTTTGCTAGAATAAATAGTGCCGTTGTTTTTCCGGTTCCCGGACTACCATAAAGTAAAAGATTTTGAACTAATCCCCTTGATAATTCATTTCTTATTCTTGGTGGAATAATTAAAGAATTTAATTCTTTGGGCCTAAATTTTTCTGTAAATAATTCTTTAATTACGCTGTTCATATTTTAATAATTTTTTATTTTTGATATATATGAAATAATAAATATTATTGCACCCATATATATTAATTCTTCTGCATTAAATATTATACCTTCTATATAAAATATAAATGAAATGCATAAATAATATAAATCAAATTTCTTTTTTATAAAATTCACATTTTTTTAAGAATTAATCCCGAACCCATATTTTTAATAATAAAATTTAATTTATTTTCTTTAAATATATTTCTTAAATGAGTAACATAAACATCCATACTACGATTAGCAAAATAATCGGTTTTATTCCATATTTTTTCAAGTATAATATCTTTTAATACAACTTTATTATAATTAATTGTTAATAATTCAAGAATACCGCCCTCTTTTCGTGATAATTTTTTTATTTCTTTTCCTTTATAAAATAAAGTTCTAGTAATAGGATCATATGTACAATTTTCAAATATTATTTTATCTTTTATTTTTTCTGTAAGTTTTTGTAAAGTAGAAAAATTTTTTTTATATTTTTTTATAGTATATACTACATTTAAAACAAAATTTTCTTTATTAACTGGTATACTCATAAAAATGTCTACTGATTCCGATGAATTATCAACAATATTTGTAGTTATTGCTATTACAGGAACATATGGATGTTTTTTTTTATAAAATCTGTAATTTTTTTAAAAAATGGTTCATCAATAGAT
>Ga0209720_1001233_pt1 | contig 22394 bp, 37 predicted proteins | sample AD_JPNMR3_MetaG_FD_184426 | JGI IMG/M metagenome (GOLD analysis project Ga0209720, IMG submission 184426) | Active sludge microbial communities of municipal wastewater-treating anaerobic digesters from Japan - AD_JPNMR3_MetaG (SPAdes) (version 2) | ecosystem: Engineered > Bioreactor > Anaerobic...
TCAACCCTATGGGCGGACGACCGGTCGTCCGCCCATAGGGTTGAGTTGCGGGTCAACGCCTGCGTGAGCAAAAGTTCAAGCACCCGCGGCTCAGATTCCCCTTTCAGCGTCGCCCACGTCCGCACGCCCAGGCCCGCCTCGTCCTCGGGTTTCCAGTCTGAATTGCGGTAAGTTTTGCCATCTCGCTGCATGACCTTCACCTTGCCTAGGATCTTCGGCCAGTCGCCGTACCACTCGAAATGCAGTCGATCCTGCGTGGGTGCTAAAGACGTGATCACCGCGTTGACAAGCTGCGCCTCGTAGCCGAGCTTGCCGCTGATGAGGTAGGTTTTTTGCGCAACTGCGTAGGGGTTCATTCGCCATTGGATCGCCTGGAGCACGATGGCGTAGCAGTCGCCGACGCTGCCGCGCAGGTGATCGGGGACCGTGGCCTTCCCCGAGGCCATCCGGGACGCCAGCGCATCGAGTTGCTGTAGCAGCGCTGGGTCCATGAGCAGCGTGCTGATATTGATCCCGCCCATGGCTGGAGCGTGGGCGGTAGAGGCCTCAATCGTCGCGACTTGGTTCATAGTGCATACCTCATTTGAGCAGTAAAGGGCGAGCGCCCGGGGTGATTTCGTAGTAGGCGGAGGCGATGTCGGGCAGCTCGGCCTCGAGCGCCTTCACGTTCAGCCGACGGCCGTCCTTGTTATTGCACCACGTCGCCAGCGGCGCGCCGTCGGCATCGATAAGCAGCGTCGCCGCTGGCCCCATGAAGGCGCGGATCTCGAGGGCCATCTCTTCTGTTTCGGCTTCGCCCTGCTTGAGCGCCTTCCTCAGCGCCTTGAGCTGCGCGCACTTCGCTGCGATCTCTGGCGTAGCGACGATGCTACCCCCCGAATCGCGCGGGAACAGCACGCGCAGATCAGCGGCTCTGGTCGGCGGCGGCGGAACCTCGGGCAGGACGTGGCGCATCCAGAAATCGTGCTCGCGCTCGACCAGGTTCGCCTCGAGCTCGCGGTCGCGCGGGATGGTGTAGATCCGGAAGTCATTGCCCCCGATCAGCACCGCCAGATCGGCGACGTCGTAATCGAGCACCGCGAGGTAGTGCGCGACCTGGACGAGGTAGTAGTCCGGCACCTCGTCGGTGCCTGGCTCGCCCCATTGCCCGATCGTCCACTTGTCGGCGGTCTTGCACTCGAGCAGGCGGCGCTCGCCGACCACATCACGGTCGATGTGGCCGAGCATGAATGGGTGCTGGCGATGCCTGCACGTCCGGTTCCTTCGGCGCACCTTGCGCCCAGTGCGATCGGAGTAGACATCGGCCACCACGTCCTCAAGCTTGTTGCCCCAGAACATGCGCTCAGTCTCGTCGACGGGCGCGGCAGCGCCGACCTTCTCCAGGTACACGTCCACGGGGGACTTGTAGGGGTTCAGCCCACACACCGCCGCCGCATCCGACCCGCCGATTCCGGTCGCCCGGTTTTCGTGTTGCTCTGCTGTCAGCATCTCACTCCTCCAAATTTTTACGAACCGCCGTGCATCTTCACGGCAGCAAATCCCCTGCGAGCACGATCAGGTCCGGCAGGACGAGGCCGAGCAGCAGCCCGATGCCCCATCCGAGCGCGAACATATCCAGCCGATCAAGGCTGGTGTCGTCAGAGTCGATCGGCCCGTCGGGCAGGCCGGCGTCGGATTGGCAGCGGAATACAGGCCAGCAGTCCGCGTAGTGCGTGATCATCCGAAGTCCCTCCCGCTGAACCGCTCCGCCTGCATCAGCACGCGGTACTCCCGGGCGCACAGCACCTCTTCGACGTGGCGCAGGAACGCATCGCCGATCGCCTCCAGCAGCTTCGGGCGTACGGTGAGATTGCCGGCCGGGATCGCGTTGGCGAGGCGCAATAGGTCGGCCAGGTTGGCGGGTAGGTGGACCGCAGAACCGCCGTCGTCGGCGTACTCGGCAATGGCTTCCGCGCTTTCCATCAGCTCGGCTGCTCTCTCTGCTGCTTCGTCCCAGCAGGATTCCTCCTGCTCCCATCGGGGGTCATACTGCTCGCAGGGGTTGTTGGCGAGGCCGATGCGGTAGTCGTTGGTGGCGAACAGGCTGGTCATGCTGGCTCTCCCGTGAATCGCCGTGTGGCGACGTTGGGGAGGATATTACGCCAAGTTATGCCGCACGTCAACACGGCCCGTAATATTTTTTATTCGTGCGTCATCTCCCAGGTCTGCCTGTCGTGACAGTCAATCACGAAGGCGGCGGGCTAGTCGCGGCAGGAGCAGAGGTTGGCGCCGCGACATAAGGGGCTTGACAAAAGCATTACGCTGCGTAATGCTTGGTGTTATGGATATCATAGCTCAATACCGGATCGCTCAGGGACTTACCCAGCAACAACTCGCTGACCGGCTGGGGGTGTCACAACCGCTCATTTGCCTGCTCGAGAGCGGGATGCGCAGGCCCAGCCCGCTACTCGCCATCCAGATCGAGCGCAAGACGGGCGGCGTGATCAATCGCCAGATTCTGCGCCCTGACCTGTTCGGGGTCGCCGAAATCGTGGCCGCATAAAAGCGGAACAGGGGCGGAAACAAGGGGGAAGAATGCAACTGACGTTCCTCGATCCTCCGAGGGCGCGCCTACGCGACCCGGACACCAGCAAGGAGGCTGCCGCGGCCATCAAGGCCAAAGCCGGAACCCATGTGTTTGCCATTGTCAGTTCGCTGCGCCATGCCGGCCCGGCGACGATTGACGAACTTGCAAAGCGCCTCCCGCTCGATTCCGACGAGTGCGCACGGCGGCTGTCCGATGCCGAGCAAATGGGCATCGCGCAGCCGACGGGGCTGTCGCGGTGCGGGCTGTCGGGCAGGCGGCAGCGGGTGTGGAGGGCCAGCCGGTGAGCTTGGACGCCACACGCTGGGCATGGTTGCAGCAGATCGCAGGACCGCCCGGGGTGAAGCTGGTGCTGCTCTCGCTGGCGGATCGCGCCGACGAATATCACCGCTGCTACCCGTCGATTGCCCGGCTGGTGAAGGACACCGGCATGCATCGTGACACCGTTTTCGCATCCATCGAGAGGCTGGAAAAGGCGGGGTTGTTGACCGTTGATCGGCGCAACGGAGCCGGCAACGTGTACACGCTCGTCGGTGTCGATTCGCGCGAAAACCAGTCGGAAAAATCCTACCGGTCAAGCACGCGAAAACCAGTCGGAAAAATCCGACCCGTAGGAAAATCCGACCCGTCGGAAATTTCGGCAAACCAGTCGGAAAAATCCGACCTGAACCAGTCGGAAAAATCCGACCCAGAACCTACCAATGAACCTATCAAGAACCTAAAGACCCCCCATACCCCCCATCCGGGGTTCGACGACTTCTGGGCGGTCTACCCCCACAAGGTCCGCAAACAGGACGCCGCGAAAGCCTGGCAGCGACACCGGCCTGACGCCGACACACTGATCGCCGACATCGCCGCACGACTTCGTGCCGGCGCGTGGTTGGCCGACGAAGTCCAGTTCATCCCCCACCCGGCGACCTACCTGAACGGCCACCGGTGGACCGACGCAATCATCCCGAGGAGAACAAGCCATGCAACCGATCGACCTGACCGAAATTCAGGCGAGGATCGAAGCGCGGCAGGGCGTGTCCGCGCCAACGTCGCCAGAGACCGGGCGGCACGCGCTGCCGCAGTCGCTGGTGGAAACGGTCTGGCAGCTGATGGGCTCGATGTACGGCCACCGCTGGACGTCGAGTTTCGGCGACTCGGTTGATCCCGATCGCGTATGGGCTGCGACTCTCGCGGGGCTGGACGAGGCGCAGGTTCGCTACGGCATGCGGCAGTGCGTCGCGCAAGGCCACGAATGGCCACCGTCGGCGCCTGAGTTCCGCAAGCTCTGCCTCGGGCAGAGCGATGTGAGCTGGGAGCACAACCGCATCGTGGCAGCCGATCGTGAGCGCGCAGCACGCAGCCTCGAACACCGGCCTACGACAGCCAGTCGCGAGGCCGTTGGCCGGGATAACCTGAACGCGATGCTCGGCATGCTCGGCATGTCGGGCGGGAGAGAATCATGAGCGACGCGCGCAAGGCGATCGATGCAGACGTGGCGGCATTCCTCGCGCGAGGCGGCGAGATTTCGCGGCCGGATCCGCGCCGGCTGCAAGCGGTGGCGCGCAAAGGATACGGCCGGCGATTCTGGGTCGAGCAGCCGCCGACCATGAGCGCGATCGATTCGCGGAGTGACAAAACCCCACCGAGGACCGAGTGACATGCAAGCGCCCGCGACAGTACGCCGCCGAGATCCTCGCGCTCACGACGAAAGCGGGGCGTCTGGCCGCGCTCGCGCAGGTGATCCGGAACATGCGCGAGTGGGTCGCGGAGTATGTGCGCCACGCATGGAGCCGGCGCGATGAAGCCCGTCCGAAGCCGTGCCAGTAGCGGCCCGTCCGAAGATCAGATCCAGATCGCACTCGTCGAGTGGATGCGCCTCGCGCACCCGAAAGTCGCGCCCTGGATGCACCACAGCCCCAACGGCGGCCTGAGAAGCCCTGTGACGGCCGCAAGGCTCAAGGCTATGGGTGTACGCAGGGGGTTCCCCGATCTCACGCTGTGGGTCGCTAGAGGCGGTCACAGAGGCCTTGCCATCGAGCTCAAGGCCTCGCGCGGCAAACCAACCCTCGAACAGCTCGAGTGGCTGGGCCACATGGGCGGCATGGGGTGGATCGCCGTGCTGTGCGTGGGATTCGATGCGGCACGGCAGACGATCGATGACTACCTCGCGTGATCCGAATCACCCCCAGTGGGTCTGCCTGCCGTGTGGCACGGCCTACGGACGCGGCGCGAAAAACCCAGCCGCGTGTTGGCACATGGGGCGCTGCGACATCTGCCGGCAAGATTCCTCCGTGACGCAGGTGCGAGATTTTGGGCAGCTCAGATCCAAGTTGGAAGAGGGGGAGCGGAGCATGCAACACACCCGCCTGACCGCCCACGGCATGGCTCGGGCAGACACCATCCGGGACGCCATCAAGACCACCGAGGCGGAGCTTGGTATCGTCGGCTACGGACGCGAACGCCAGCAGGTGCTGGATCGCCTGTGGACGCTCAAACACGCACTATCCGGATCTGAGGGATGACATGCGCATCGTCCTCAACGACTCGGGCAGGCGCATCGGGGAGAGTCACCATAACGCGATCCTCACGGATTACGATGTCAGGCTCGTCCTGGAGCTGATTTCGGTGGGGGTCAGCTATGCGGTGATCGCCGAAAAATTCGGCGTCTCGAAGTCATGCATCGCTCACATCAGCAGTGGGCGGAGAAGGGGGCAGTGGACGGCGAGGGTGATTGCTGAATGAGCAAGCAGGCGAGCAAGCAAAAGAAAGTCAGCCCGGCGAAGAGAAAACGTGGGGGGCAGACACTGTACACGAAGGCTATCGCCACGGAGATATGCGAGCTCCTGGCGACTGGAAAGCCGCTGACCCAGATATGCAGCCTCGAGCATATGCCGGGATGGACGACAGTCTGGGATTGGCAGCAGAAGTATCCGGAGTTCGCCGAAGATTTCGCGCGCGCGCGATCTCTCGGGTTTGATGCGATAGCCGAAGAGATGTTCTATATCGCCGACACTCCCTGCGTTGGTGAGGAGATCGAGCTCGATGCCGATGGCAATATCACCAAGATCAAACGCGGCGACATGCTGGGGCATCGCCGGCTGCAGGTAGATACGCGCGCCAGGCTGCTGGCCAAGTGGGACCGAAAGCGATACGGAGATCACACGCAAACCGAAATCTCCGGCCCCTATGGGGGCCCGATCGTGTACCAGGACGAAACGGCGCGCGCTGCACGCGTCGCGCATCTCCTCGTGCTTGCCAAGCAGCGTGAAAGCGATGCCAACGATTCCGAATGAACCCGCGTGATCTCGAGCGATACCTCACCAATGCAGAGCGCGCAGAGTTAGACGCGCTGATCGCGGCCGACATTGCCGCACGCCCTTGGTTGCCGCTGCCCGGCCCGCAGCGGATGGCGTATGAGTCCGATGCCGATGTGATCGGGTACGGCGGCGCTGCAGGGGGCGGAAAAACCGACCTGATCGCCGGCCTGGCGCTGTGCGAGCATCAGAGGGCGTTGGTCATCCGGCGCGAGAAGACGCAGACCGAGGGCGTAGTACAGCGCCTGACGGACATCGTTGGCGCGACGACCGGCTACAACAGCCAGAAGTCAATCTGGCGCCTGCCGGCGGGGCGTCGCGGCATCATCGAGTTCGGCGGCTTGGATAACCCGGGGGACGAACGCCGATGGCAAGGCCGGCCGCACGACCTGAAGGCCTTTGACGAGGTCACCGAGCAGCGCGAGGATCAAGTGCGCTTCGTGATGGGGTGGACACGCACGAGCGATCCGGCGCAGCGCACGCGGGTGCTCATGACCTTCAACCCGCCGACCACCGCAGAAGGCCGCTGGGTAATCCAATTCTTCGCGCCTTGGCTGGACACGCAGCACGCGCTGTATCCCACGCCGCCGGGAACGTTGCGCTGGGCGGCCATGATTCCAGGAGCTGACGGCAAGACCGTCGACGTATGGCTGGATCGCGCTGACCCTTTCGTTTTTGCGGACGGCATCCCCTGCTACGACTTCGACCGCACGCAGTACACGCCAGAGCAGATCATCACCCCGCAATCGCGCACCTTCATTCCGGCTCGGGTGACAGACAATCCGTACTACATGGCATCTGGCTACATCGCCACGCTGCAGTCTCTGCCCGAGCCGCTGCGCTCACAGATGCTGTTCGGCGACTTTCTCGCGGGCATCAAGGATGATCCCTGGCAGGTGATCCCGACGCGCTGGGTAGAGCAGGCACAGGCGCGCTGGCAGGCAAGGGCGCGCAAGGGCGAGCAGATGTCGATGGGTGTCGACGTGGCCAGGGGCGGCCAGGACAATACCGTGATCGCGGCGCGATACGCGCGCGGCGAGGATGGCGAATACTGGTTTGACGAACTTAAGCTCTACTCTGGCGCAGAGACCCCCAGCGGGCGCACGGTGGCTGGGCTGGTGGTATCCGAGCACCGGGATCACGCGCCGATTCATCTGGATGTAATTGGCGTGGGCGCCAGCCCGTACGATGTGCTGTGTGATGCTGGGCAGCCAATTTATGGCATCAATGTGGCAGAGCGAGCGACCCGCCGCGACCGATCGGGCAGGCTCGATTTTTTCAATTTGCGCGCCCAGCTCTGGTGGGCCATGCGCGAGGCGCTTGATCCGGAAAACGGTATCGGCGTCTGCCTGCCGCCCGACAAGGATCTACTGGCCGAGCTCTGCGCGCCGCGCTGGCAGCTCAGAGGGACGGCCATCAAGGTCGAAAGCCGCGATGATGTCGTGAAGCGCGTGGGTCGATCGCCCGATCGCGCGACAGCGGTGATCTTGGCACTGATGGATACACCAAAGGTGGCACAGCTCCGGTACCTCGAACGTAATGCCCAGACGTCGAGCGCGGCGCTGGATTACGATCCATACAAGCACATGTAGCCCCGTGTCCGTAGGGCGGGCTCGGCGCTCGTAGAGTGCCTCCACCTTCCACCGGTGGGACGTGCCCATGTGCCTGAAGAGCCCAAAGACGCCAGATCCGCCTCCGCCTCCGCAGCCGGCAAAGCCGCCGGACGTGGACATGGCCAAGCTGCGCCAGCGCAACCGGCAGGGCGGCATGGTCGGTGGCTCGCTGCTCACTGGCCCGAGCGGGCTGTCCGGCCCCGTGAGCACAGGGCGCGCGACGCTCCTCGGCGGCTGATCGCGCAGCATGCCCAGCATACCGGTGAGCAGAAAACAGCGCCTGCTGGCGCGCAAGGCCAGCCTCTGGAATGAGCGCTCGAGCTGGGATTCCCTCTGGAAGGACATCAGTTCGTACCAGCAGCCGCGCACCGGCCGTTTTATCGCCACCGATCGCAATCGCGGCGACAAGCGATCGAACAGCATCCTCGATAATACGGCCACGTATGCCGCGCGCACGCTGGCAGCGGGTCTCATGTCCGGGATGACCAGCCCGGCGCGGCCCTGGTTCCGCCTTGAGATCGAAGATGCGGACCTGATGGAGTCAGGAGCCGTGCGCGCTTGGCTGCACGACACCGCAAAATTAATCAGGCGCGTGTTCGCCTCGAGCAACACCTACAGGGTGCTGCATTCCATATACGGCGAGCTCGGGCTCTTTGGCACCGCGTGCTCGATGGTGCTGCCAGACTTCGAGAATGTCATCCACCACTACCCGCTGACCATCGGCGAGTACGCGCTGGCGACGAATGCGCAAGGCGCCGTCGACACGGTAGTGCGCGAGTTCCAGATGACCGTCGAGCAGATGGTCGAGCAGTTCGGCCTGGAGGCCTGCTCAGCGTCGGTGCGAAACCTGTACACGAATGGTAGCTACAGTGCGTGGATCGATGTGCTACACATCGTCCAGCCGAGGCGCGAGCGTGATATCCACAAGCGCGACGCGCGTAACATGCAGTACGAATCGATCTACCTGGAGCCGGGACGCGGCGACGCAAGCGAGCAATTCCTGAGCGAATCCGGTTTTCGTCGCTTCCCGGCGCTCGTCCCACGCTGGATCATTACCGGTAACGATATCTACGGCACCTCACCGGGCATGGACTGCCAAGGCGACGTGAGGCAGCTCCAGCACCAGCAACTGCGCAAGGGGCAGGGCATTGACTACCAGGTCAATCCGCCGCTGCAAGTCCCAACGCGCTACAAGGAGGCGGAGCGGGCGCGCCTGCCGGGTGGCGTTTTTTACGTCGATGCGCAGGGATCAACTGGCGCCGGCGTGCGCTCTGCGTTCGAGGTGCGCCTCGACATGCAGCACCTCTTGCTCGATATCCAGGATGTGCGCGATCGAGTCCGCCAGGCCTACCACGCGGACATATTCCTAATGCTGGCCAACGACACGCGTTCCGGCACCACGGCCACCGAGATCGCGGAGAGGCATGAGGAAAAGCTCCTGATGCTGGGGCCGGTGCTCGAGCGCCTGCACAACGAGCTCCTTTCCCCACTGATCGATATCACCTTCGAGCATTGCGTGGCGGCTGACATCCTGCCCGATATTCCGCCTGAACTGCAGGGGATGGAACTCAAGGTCGAATTCATCAGCGTTCTGGCTCAGGCGCAGCGCGCAGTTGCAACGCAGGGCATGGATCGCATGCTCGCTGCGGTGGGCCAGCTCACTGCGCTGTCCCCGGCGATTGTGGATAAGGTGGACTTCGATCAAGTCGTCGACGAGTACGCCGACGCCTACGGGGTGAGCCCAAAGATCATCGTACCCGACGACCAGGTCGCACAGATCCGTGCGCAACGCGAGGCGGCGCAGCAGGCGCAGCAGGCAGCAGCAGCAGCACCGGCGGCCGTCGACACAGCAAGAGCTGCCAGCGAGATCGACACTGACAATTTGCGCGATTTGATGAACCAGTTCACCGGATACGGCACGCCGAGCGCGCCGTATGTCGATGGCTGATGGCTGATGGCGTGTCCGTAAGCTCCCCACTGGACGAGTAGCGTATTTTCCCCATGGAAACCAGCGATCCGACAGATCTGAACCGCCTGGAGCGCGAGGCCAAAGCCGAAGAGGTGGCGGCGCGCGAAGCAAGGCGCATGGAGCTCGACGACATACGCTGGCTGCTCGGGCACCAGCAGGGGAGGCGCATTGCGCTCCGACTGCTCGAGGAGACCGGTGTATTCCGGTCTTCATTCGATCACAACCACTCGCTGATGGCTTTCAGCGAGGGGCGACGCAACATCGGGCTGTGGATCACGGCAGAACTTTTGGAGGCTAGCGCCGATGGATATTTCGCCGTGCTGCAAGAGTCTAGGGGTGGCGCATGACTGACGTGCATGCAACAGAGAGCCCAAGCGAGCAGGAGCCAGACGCAACAGCGCCGCCAACAACGCTTATGGACGCGTCCACTGTCGAGGCGGAGCAGTCGCAGCCTGGCGAAACAGCCTATGAGTTCAAGACGCCCGAGGGCATGCCGCTCGACGATGCGGCCGCCAGTGAGTGGGCGGTCGCCGCGCGTGAGCTCGGGCTTGACCAGTCGGCCGCGCAAAAAGCTGTCGACATCGTTGCAAACATGGTGCGCCGACAGCAGGAGTCTCAATCGGGCCTGGTGGCTAGCTGGGCAGAGCAGTCGCAGGGCGACACGGAGATCGGCGGCGACAGGCTACAGGAGAACCTGGGTGTTGCACGCAAGGCTCTTGAGATGTTCGGCACCCCTGAGCTGCGCGACGTGCTGAACATGACGGGGCTTGGCAATCACCCTGAAATAATCCGAGCGTTTTATCGCGCCGGCAAAGCCATCAGCGAAGACGCGTTCGTATCCGGCTCGCCAAGGAGAGCCGACGACATGGATGCAGCCAAACGTATGTTCCCTACCATGAACTGAGGAAGGCATTATGTCCGCATTGAAAGCAACCAACCCGACGCTCATCGACGTTGCCCGGCGCACCGATCCGGATGGCAAAATCGCGACGATCGTCGAGCTGTTGAACCAGTCAAACGACGTGCTCACTGATATGAGCTGGGTCGAGGGCAACCTCGAAACAGGCAACAAGACCACCGTGCGCACCGGCATTCCGGTGCCGACCTGGCGCAAGCTGTATGGCGGCGTCCAGCCCACAAAGTCCACCACCGCGCAGGTGCAGGACTCGTGCGGCATGCTCGAGGCCTACGCTGAGATCGACAAGGCGCTGGCAGATCTGAACGGCAATACCGCGGCATTCCGTCTGTCTGAAGACAGCGCGATCATCGAGGGCATGTCGCAGGAGCTGGCGCAGACGCTGTTCTACGGAAACGAGGGCAGCGAGCCGGAGGCGTTCACTGGATTGGCGCCGCGATACAACTCGTTGTCTGCGCAGAATGCGGACAACATCGTCAACGCAGCCGGTGATAATGCGAGCTCGAACACATCGATCTGGCTGTGCGTGTGGGGCCCGCAAACCGGCTTCGGCATTTACCCCAAGGGCAGCAGCGGCGGCCTGAAGATGACCGACAAGGGTCAGGTAACGATCGAGAACGTCGACGGCAGCGGTGGCCGGATGGAAGGCTACCGCACGCACTACCGCTGGGATGCAGGCCTCACGATCCGTGACTGGCGCTACTTCGTGCGCGTCGCAAACATCAAGATCAGCGACCTGGCTACGGTATCGAACACGAAGAACCTGATCAACTGGATGGTGCAGGCAAGTGAGCGCATTCCCAGCTTCGGCAAGGGACGTGCATGCTGGTACGTAAACCGCACCATCCGCGAGAAGCTGCGGCTGGGGATCCTGGAGCGCGTGGCCAACAACCTCTCGTGGGAGACAGTGGAGGGCCGGCGCGTAATGACGTTCGATGACATTCCGGTCCGCCGGACAGACGCGATCGTCAACAACGAATCGCTGGTCGCCTGATCGGTCACGACACACACGGAGTACACACCATGATTCTCGACGCACGAGCCGAATTCTGCGACGCCGTCGCACTCAACACGGGCGCCGCAGGCACTTACCTGGTCGGAGACCAGATCGACCTGATGATCGCCGGTCAGAAGCTGACTCCCGGACCGATCGGCGCCACCGACGTGCTGTATCTCGTCATCACTGTGGATACCGGAATCAAGGTGGCATCGAGCACCGGCACCGTGACATTCCAGCTCGCATCGGATGATACGGCATCGATCTCGACGAGCACCGCGACGATCCACGCGCAGACACCGGCGTTTGCCACGTCCACGACGTCAGACGCTGGCGCGCTCAAGCCTGGCGCTGTGCTGGCGGTGATGGAGATCCCCCGGGCGTTCAATTACGAGCGGTATCTCGGGATCCTGCAGATTACCGGGTCGACTGCCGTGAGCGCTGGCAAGATCAACGCGTTTCTGGTGAAAGACCCGGCCCTGTGGGCTGCGTATGCGCAGGGCTGATGAGGTTGCAGCATGAGAGTCGTGGCTATCGAGATGGGCTTTTATGGCGGCCACCGAATACGGCCCGGGCAAGAGTTTGACGCTCTCGACGGAGATACTGCTCGGTGGTTTGTGCCAGTGAGCAGCGCCCAGGCCGAAGAAGCGAAGAAGCAGGCCGTCAAGCCTGCGATGCCTCGCACGCTGTCCGAGATGGGAAAAGCCCGTGCGAGGAGCGCGACCGATGACGGGATCGCCTGATGGCGACCGTTGTTCCAGTCACTACGTTCCCGTATGAGACATCCCTGGATGTAGCGGTAACGACCTGGTACGGGATGGGGAAGGATGACGACGGCGAGCCGGTGCAGCTCGCCGTTTTTTCTGATCGCTCTGTCCAGATTGCAGGGGCGTTCGGCGGCGCGAGCATCACGATCGGCGGAAGCAACGACGGCGTCACGTATCACGCGCTCACCGACACGGCAGGGGTGCCGCTGACGCTCACCGATACGGCGCTACGCCAAATTGTGGAGCTACCTGTATGGATCAAGCCAAGAGTGTTTGGAGGCAGCCCGGCGACCAACCTTGCCGTAATAATTGCCGGGCGCCGATCTCTTTGAGATGGGCGATTGACGCATGAATGTCGTCGAGCTCACGAAGCGGCACGAGGGATTTCGGCCGCATCCGTATACGTGCACGGCCGGGAAAGTCACCGTCGGATATGGCCGCAATCTGGACGATGTGGGCCTGGATGAGACAGAGGCAACCTACCTGCTCGAGCGCGACATCGAGCGTGCCCGCGCCGTGTTGCGGCTGGAGCCGTACTGGATCGACCTCGGCGATGTACGGCAGGCCGTGCTGCTCGATATGGCCGTCAACCTGGGCCTCGCCGGCCTCGCGCGATTCAAGCAGATGCGCGTCGCACTCACGGCTGGCGACTACATGCGCGCGGCTGCCGAGATGGTCGATTCGCTGTGGTATCGGCAGGTGGGTGAGCGATCGCGTCGCCTGGTCAAGATGATGCGTACAGGGGAGTGGCCGGGATGATCGCAACACTGGCCGACCTCTGGTACGTCGTGAGCCTTACTACAGGCATCGTCACGCTGTGCATGTGCGAAGAGGACGCGTGCAGCGAGGCCGCCGCATACGATCGGCTGTGGCCGGCAGCAGCGCCTCACATCGCGACCCGGCTGCATCTCGTGGATGCGGTGCGGGATGGCGACCGTTCCGAGGATCTGCTCGAAATGGTGGGTGCATGACCGCGTGGCTGCTCTCCCGCCTGCCGCATATCGCTGTTGCCGCAGCAATGGCAATCGCCATCGGCTACACGTACCACACGGGCAGATCACACGGCAGAGCGTTGGCCGAGCTCGAGTGCGCGCAGATCCAGCAACAGCGCGATGCGCGCGACGCCGAGGCAGCCAGGACGTGGACCGCGCACCTGGAGGCGCTCGATCAGCAGCGCAGGACCGCAGAGGAGCGCGCAGCACGTGCCGCGACGCAGACCGTGACCGAGTACCTGCCCGGCAGGCTGGAGGTGCGCCGTGAGATCGTGGAGCGTGCTGTGTATCGCGACTGCGTTGTGTCTGTCCGCATGCGCGACGCCCTCAACGCCGCCCTCAGCGGCCATCCCGTCGCAAATGGAGTGCCCGAAGCATGAACTACCACTGGTTGTTCGCGTTGCTTGTCCAGACCGTCTTGATCCTCTCGAAGGCCCGTCGATGGGCGCGCTCGCGGAAACCCTTTACGACGTGGCGCAGCAGTACCACACGTGCCGGCGCGCGGTGATGGAGGCGTGGCGATGACCGCCCCCTTGGCTGCCATCGCATCCCTGATCGCGCTCACCTACGCGCTGCGCGTGGTGTGCCGGCAGGATCGGCGCAGGCCTGCTCTCGACTCCCGGCGTCTGGTGGTGCATATCTGGTGGATCGCTGTCGTCGCGACGCTCGCGGCCACGGTGATCGAGATAGGCGATCTGCCGCACGCGGACGCCGCACACGAGGTGTGGCATTTTGTGGTGACAACTTGCGCCATCGGCACGATGGCCGGGCTGCGCGTAGCCGGCGGGAGGGTGTGGTGAGCGTAGATGTCGATTCGGTCCGCGAGCTGTTGGCCGCGGTAAAAAGCGGCGTTCTTGCTGCGTTTGGCGGACTGGTCGGGTATTTGGTGGACGTGAGCCACGATCCCGATAAGACGTTCTCATGGATCGCCTACGGGATCTTTGTCCTGTGCGCGTTTTTTGTGGGCCAGGTGCTGGCCGACTGGCTGCCTTCCGATCTGCCTGGTCGCGGCGGCGTCATCATGGTCGCCGGCACGTCGGCGTATCCCGTTCTGCAGGCGCTGCGCTCGCAGGCGATCACAATCACGCAGAAATTCGGCAAATGAGGGCATCGGCATGACCGATGCACGGACCCACCTCAAAGGCCTGGAATTGCTGAAGACGGGTGACGTATCGGCCATCAAGGCTGTATTTGAATTCTGAATTGGAGGCCGACAATGGGAGCAGGGGGATTTATCGTTTGTCATCCGATACGCGAGCGTATCGGCAATGGTGAGATCGATTTCGACACCGACTCATTCTCGTACGTCTTGCTCTCGAGCACGTCGAACATCTCGACCTCGAGCGACGGCTACGCATCGCTTACCGGCGAGCTGAGCACGGCGAACGGATACACGAACGGCGGCTACAGCGTTACGCCAACCTGGACGCGCTCCGGCGGCAAGGTGACATTCGACGTCAGCGATCCGACGTGGACGGCCAGTGGCGGCAGCATCACGGCTCGCTGGGGCGCAATCATCGATACCACGGCCGGGAGGGTGGTGGCCTATCACCTGCTGGAGAGCCCGGCCGCTGACGTCACCACCAGTGCAGGCAACATCCTGACCGTGAAGATCAATGCTGCCGGCGTGTTCGTCATTGACGACTGAGCATGATCGGCCACGTACGTCTCGATGCAATTGAGAGCGTTTTGATCGCACGAGCCTATGTGTGCCTGGTAGACATCGACGCACCGTTGTGCGACATGACGGCGCCATACGTGGCAGTTGCCACCGTGACGGTGGCAGGCGATACGGCCTACGTACAGGCACTGCATGGCGCGTTGACTCCCACGATGCGTCACGACTTTCGCGTGCAGATTGCTGCGCTCGGCGTGCAGCGCATCCTGTGGCGGCGCCAGACCGATCGCCACGGCGTCCAGTGGTCAAAGGAAGAGGTCGAACCCGGTGAAACTTCGATACCAGACTGAGGATGATTTTTACGCACGGCTGCGACGCGAGTACATGTCAGCCGATGGTGAGAATGGGGATAAGATTTTACGGTTCGTTCTGCGCGGCGCGGCAGATGGATCGTTGACGAAAAAACATCTTGTCGATGGGAAATACGGCTTGTCGGATGATGACTGGGCTGCGCTGAGCAGTGCAGCGGAATCTGCTGCCGCGCGGGCCGAAGCGGTACGCGAGCAAGCGCAGTATGAATTGCAGGCAATCGCCGCAGCCGATACGCAGCGGAAGGCAACATCCAGCCGAGTGCAGCTGAAGGACGACGCGATAGAGGATCGGATCTGATGGCACTCACAAGCACGACAATCACGACGAAAGACATGGGCGATGGACGGGTCCACGTCGTCGAGCGGCACCAGAGCGAGGACGGCATTGATACGGAACTGTTGGTCTGGGTGGCTGACGATAAGGTGGATATAGAAGCCGCTGCCGCAACACGCAGGAAGAGCCTGAATGCTGCGCGCGCAGAAGAGGAGTTCTGGCGCATCGTGAATGAGGCTCTCCACTGATGGCGACTATCTATTGCAGCACCTCCGGGAGCAACACGAGCCCCTACGACACCAAGGCCAAGGCGGCAACCAATCTTGATACCGCACTGGGCGCCGCCAGTGCGGGGGATACGGTTCTGCTGGAGTCGTCATATGTCGAGACGGTTTCTGCAGCGAAAACCTTCACCATCCCCGCCGGCGTGTCAGTCATCGCGATCAATTATTCGACCGACAAACGTCAGCCTATGGCCGATGCCGGGGGGTACATAGGCCGCACATCGGGTTCGTCCTACGCGCTGACGGTCGTCTTTGGGTCGGGCGCATACCTATACGGCCTATGTGGGGTAATCGCGCCAAACTACACCAGCGCGAGCATCACAGCACACACGACTGCAGGGGTCGCAGCACAGGCCGTGCTGGATTCGTGCACGTTTACGAACAATGCCCGCGGCCCATTCGCTGGCATTCAGATCGGGCGGACGAACTCAACTAACAACTCCTCCGAGATGCAGTTGCGCAACTGTGTATTGGAGGCTATTGGTGCACAGGGTGCTAGCGGGGCCTGTCGGGTAAAGTTCTCCATATTGGGGGATATGATTGGGGGGCGTATTAGCAGGATATCCCCCAGCTTATACAGCGCTACCAACATGATCGGTGTTGCCGGGACCAACGATGAAGGCGGAGGCTCGATCCGGTTCATTGGTGTCGATCTGGCGAATGCGGTTTCGGATGTGGCGCTGGTCGGTGTTGGGACCGGGTCAGCAGCGCATGTGCAGATCATCGACTGCAGGACACCGGAATACTCCGTCATCACCAATAACCCGCATCGTCTCCTCGTGGACATGATCCACTCGGGGACAGACAGCTGGAGCCGCGGATTCACCAGTCAATGGTCGTACGCCGGCGTAGCCTACGCGACACCCTCAATCTACACATCCGACGGACCCACCTGCGACGGGACCATCCGGTACTCGATCATGATGTGGTCTACTGGCAATTGTGGCCCAGGAACGCCGCTGATCACGCCGCTGATCACGCTGTACAACGAGGATGACGCGCTGAGCGCGGACCTGTCGGTCGAGGTTGCAGTAGAAGACTCAGCTACCCCCCTGACGGGGGATAAGCTCTGGGCGGAGTTCATCACCAGCAGCGGCACGATTTCCAGCCCGTTTGTATACACGAGCACCTTCGACGAGACAGGGGGGGACGTCCCCGCCGGCAGCGCCGCGTGGACTGGGTTCTTGTCCCCCACCGTATGGAAGGGCAAGCTCAAGATTCCAGTAAGCGTGATCCTCGCGGGGGAGCTACGGGTACGGATCGTTTGCACGATACCGAGCACGGCGTTATACGTAGACCCTCAGATCCGGGTGACCTGAACCATGGCTATCGCCCGCGCGACACCGACGGGGGTGGTGCAGCGTGGTGGGATTTCGCGCGCGGCGCCAACTGGCATTTTTCAGGCGCCAGCGGCCACGCCGGCAATCACGCTGCAGCCGGCACCAGCCCTGCTCACGATCACCGGCTACGCGCCGCTGCTGGCGACCACGATACTGCCCGACGCGGCGAGCCTCACGATCACCGGCTACGCGCCGCTGCTGGCGACCACGATACTGCCCGACGCGGCGAGCCTCACGATCACCGGCTACGCGCCGCTGCTGGCGACCACGATACTGCCCGACGCGGCGAGCCTCACAGTCACCGGCCTTGCACCAGCGGTCGCTGCTGCCTTGTACCCGGCTCCTGGCGATGTGCGTTACGGCGTGATCTACGGGCCGGACGGGATCTATACCGGGACGCTGCGCAACTCGGGTGGAGTCTGGCTGCGCCGTCGCTGAAGTGTCCGTAAAGGGGGCTGGCATCACATAGCCTGACGACCATCAGGAGATCTCTCGATGTCGTCTACTGTCCAGATTTGCAACATGGCTCTGTCGCACATTGGCGCGGGGCCGTTGATCAGCGCGATAAACCCGCCCGACGGCAGCACCGAGGCCGGCTACTGCGCGGCGTTCTACGACCAGGCGCGCATCGAGCTCCTCGAGGGCAGCAATTGGGACTTCGCGCTGAAGCGCGCAGACCTTGCGTCGATCACGAACGTCAGCACCACTTGGGCCTACGCCTACGCGCTCCCGTCCGACTGCCTGTCCGCGAAGCGCGTCCTGTCGGTTGGCGCCGGCGTAACGGTGTTCAACCAGGATCAAATTTCGCGCGCGTTGATGACCGACCGCAGAAGCGCGGCGTTCGATATCGAGGGCGCGACGCTATTCACCAACGAGCCAGACGCAACGCTGGTCTATGTGACCGACGTGATCGACACGGGGCGGTTCACGCCGGGCTTCAGCGCCGCGTTGTCCTACCTGCTGGCTGCGTACCTCGCAGGCCCGATCGTCCGTGGCGCCGAAGGCGCGCGGCTCTCCAACGCCATGCGCTCGAGCGCGATGTCGATCGCCGACCTGGCCGCAACGGCGGCAGCGAACGCGAGCAGCGCCGAGTCCTCGCTATCGCCCAGCATCCTGGCGGTGCGCGCGTGACCACGAAGCTACTCCTGCGATCGTTTGCCGGTGGCGAGATCACTCCCGAGCTGAACGGGCGGATCGACCTCGGCAAGTTCCAGACCGGGCTCGGCTTGGCGCGGAACTTCATCACCTTGCCACACGGGCCGGCCGCGCGCCGCCCGGGCACGCGCTTCATCATCGAGGCAAAGGATTCGACCCACAAGGTACGCCTGATACCGTTCCAGTTCAGTGCCGACCAGACGGCGGTCCTCGAGTTCGGACACCAGTACATCCGCTTCCACATCGACGGCGGCACGCTGCTCGAGGGCGCGGTGGCGATCGACAGCATCACCGGCGCAACAGTGACGGCAACCGCTCACGGGTTCAGCACGGGCGATTGGGTCTACATCGGAGCCCGATTCCACAAGATCACGGTGACTGGCGCCAACACGTTTACGACGGCGGATTTTTGGGGTAGCGCCTCTGCGGCGGACGGGCCCACATGCGCCCGAGTCTACACGCTGGCCAGCCCATACGACGAGGCGGATCTTTTCAAACTCGGCTACGCGCAGGACGCGGACGTGCTGACGATCACACACCCAGCCCACGCTGTACGCGAACTCTCGCGCCTGGGTGCGACGAACTGGGCACTGACCGTTGTCGACTTCGCCCCGCCAACTGGCGCGCCATCATCGGTGCTGGTCACACCAACGTCGCCGGAAAGCGGTGTCGCAACACAATCATCCTATGTTGTTACAGCGGTGCAGGCAGACGGCGTGACCGAGTCTTTGCCTAGCGCTGTGGCATCGGCCAGCAACGATCTGACTAAGCAGGGCAACTACAACACGGTGTCCTGGTCTGGTGTTGCTGGCGCCGTGCGTTACAACGTGTACAAGCTGCGCGGCGGGGTATACGGATACATTGGGCAAATCATCCCGGACACCACGCTATCGACCGTCATTGCGTCGATTTCCCGCGGCTTCTTATCCACGATCAGCGTCACGACGTCCAGTGCGCACGGAATCACGTATGCGCCCTACAAGCGCATCTACGTCTCCGACACAGGCGTGCCAAGCCTGGACGGCACGTGGTGGCTGACAGCCGTTCCTACCGCCACCACGCTTACGCTGCATTACCCTTACGGGGGCATGCCCGCATCAGCAAGCACCGGCAAGATCACTGATGTCTCGAGCTCTTCCGCGTTGTCCGTCAAGGATGACAACGTTCTGCCGGACACAACGACGCCGCCACCAGACGACCTGATAACGCTCAACAAGGAGCAGTCGGATTATCCATCATGTGTGACCCACCACGAGCAGCGCCGATGGTTCGCCGGAACCGACGGGAAGCCTCAGGTGCTGTTCTGCACGCGCACCGGCACGACGTCGAATCTCACATCGAGCCTGCCAGCGCGCGACGCCGACGCGCTCGAAATCCGCATCGCCGCGACGCAGTACAACCGCATCCGGCACCTGATGGCACTGTCCGACCTGATCGCGTTTACCGCGGGCGGGGAGTTCCGCATCTACGCCGAGGGCGCCCCGGCGATCACCCCAAACAGCGTGAGCGTCAAGCCGCAAGGGTTCAGCGGCGCGGCTGACGTGCAGCCGGTGGTGACCTCGGGATCAATCCTGTATGTCCAAGCCCAAGGAGCGCACGTGCGCGAGCTGGCGTACAACTGGGAGGCGAACGCTTACCGGTCGATCGACGTGAGCATGTTCGCGCCGCACCGATTCAATGGGCATGCCATCACACAGCTTGCCTACTCCCGCGCACCGGATCAGATCCTCTGGGCAGTGCGTGACGACGGGGTGTTGTTGGCGATGACCTACGTCCCCGATCAGCAGGTCTTTGGCTGGCACATGCACGAGACCACGGGCGGCGCCTTCGAGTCGGCATGCGTTGTGTCCGAAGGCAACGAGGATGTGCTCTACGTCGTTGCGAGGCGCACCATCGACGAGCGCGCCGTTCGCTACGTCGAGCGTCTCAACACCCGGATCTTCACCGCGCTCGAGGATGCGTATTTTGTGGACTGTGGACTGACGTACTCCGGCGAGCCAACGGACACGGTCACCGGCCTGTGGCACCTGGAAGGGCAGGAGGTGCAGATCCTGGCTGACGGCGCGGTTGCCACGCCAGCCACGGTCACCGATGGTGCAGTGTCTGTCGGCTTCGAGGCGAGCGTGATTCACGTCGGGCTGCCGATCGTCTCTGACCTGCGCACGCTGCCACTCACGCTCGAGGGCATGAACGCCGCCGGCCAAGGCACGCTGAAGAATGTTACCAAGGCGCACTTGCGCGTATCGAGCTCGTCGTTGGTGCAGGCCGGGCCGTCGTTCGGACGCCTGCGCGCATACCCGCCGCGCGCGGTGAGCGACAACTACGGATCACCGCCGGGGCTACGTGACGGTGAGCTGACGCTGACCATTGACCCGGTATGGTCGACCGACGGCGCGGTGTGCGTGCGCCAGGCGGAACCCCTCCCGCTCACAGTGGCGTCGATGACGCTCGAGGCGCAGGTCGGTGGCTGAGGAGATCAGGATTTACAGCGCGCGCCTCTCAGATGCCGAGGAACTCCTCGGCAACCTGCGGCCGGCTGACCTCGCCGAGTGCCGCGCCTACGGCAAGCCTGATCTGCTCGAGGGGCTGCGCGAGAGCATCCGCGAGTCGGACGAGTGCTGGGCGCTGCGCGTCTCAGCTGGAATGCTGGGTGTGTTCGGCGTTGGCGCTATCGCGCCTGGCGTCGGATCGCCCTGGATGCTGGGCACGCCGTTGCTCGATAAGCGCCCGCGGATGGTGCACGCGATGGCGCGCAGTTACCTGCAGGGGATGCGCACGCGCTATCCGCTCCTGCTGAACTTCGTCCATGCCGCAAACACGCGCAGCGTCTGCTGGCTGGCGCGACTGGGCTTCACCATTCACCCGCCAGAGCCCTACGGCTGCCTGGGCGAGATGTTCCACCGATTTGAGATGCACGCCGATGTGTGAGCCCGTCACGATGTCCCTGCTGGCGGCCGGAACGCTGTTCTCGGCCTACGGCACTTACCAACAGGGTCAGGCCGCACAGGATGCGGCGAGGTACAACGCGCAGATGGCTGAATACGCCGCTCAGGACGCGGAGCGCCGCGGCGAGGAGGACGCGCTGGCGGTGCGCAGGAAGGCCGCCTCGCTCAAGTCGAGTCAGCGTGTGGATCTCGCCTCTCGCGGTCTCGACATCGGCTACGGCACGGCGCAAGACCTCCAGGACCAGACCGACTTCTTCGGCGAGCAGGACGTAGCCACCGCGCGCTACAACGCGCGCACGCAGGCGTGGTCCGCGCGCGCAGGCGGGAAGCTCGCGCGTGCCGAGGGTAACGCGGCGGCGCACCAGGGACTGCTTGGCGCCGGCGGTACGCTGCTGCAAGGCGCGGGCATGGTGTCGAGCAAGTGGTCGACGAAAAAACCGTCAGGGACAACTTGAGCCATGCCGCGCGTCCCGACCTACGACGGCCCCGCACTGCAAAGCGCTCCGCTGCGCCCACCGACGGCGCGCCCGCTGGATGTGTCCTCGGGCACGCGCGCGATTGGCCAGGGGTTGGCGGTCCTCGGCGAGGAGCTCGACCGCCAGGCCGAGCGCGCCGCGCAGGCTGAGGCCTATGATGCAGAATTCCGCGCGACCGACGCATGGCTGAAGTGGGACACCAGCGCGCGAGAGCACGCCAGGGGTGGTGGGGCAGACCAATACGAGGCAGATGCCGAGGAGTGGTGGAGCAAGGCGCGCGAGGAGTACGGCGCGAACCTGAGCCCGCGTGCGAAGGCGCTGATCGGGCGCAGCTTGCAGCAGAAACACCTATCTGCGAAGGCCAACGTGAGCGCCTTTGCCGGCGCCGAGCGCGAGCGACACGCCGACGAGGTCGCAATGGCGGACATCGCCACCACGATCCAATTCGGCGTGTCCAGCGGGACGGTGGATGCAACGCGCGGGCAGCTTAAAGAGAAGGTCGCCGCCTTCGGTGCACGCAAGAACTGGAGCACAGAACAGGTAGAGCGGGCGCAAGGAGAGTACATCTCCGCGATGCACGTGGCGCAGATCGACAAGCTCTCGCCAGTGGAGGCGCTTGCGTACTTTACAGCGCACTCCGACGAGATCGACTTCAGGAAACAGGGTGATTTGCGCAAGGCTCTCGAGCGCAATATCGAGATCGACCAAGCCAAAAGCGAGGCAAGAGCAAAAGAGGCTGCCCGCGAAGCAGAAGAGCGTCTACTGGATTCTGCCTGGAGCCTATACGC
>Ga0209720_1001238_pt1 | contig 22370 bp, 25 predicted proteins | sample AD_JPNMR3_MetaG_FD_184426 | JGI IMG/M metagenome (GOLD analysis project Ga0209720, IMG submission 184426) | Active sludge microbial communities of municipal wastewater-treating anaerobic digesters from Japan - AD_JPNMR3_MetaG (SPAdes) (version 2) | ecosystem: Engineered > Bioreactor > Anaerobic...
AGAATCCCGAGAATGTTAGCGATCCCAAAATTAGACAAGCTGGATTTCTAGCTGAGTAGGTATAGAATATATATCCTGAAGTAGTGTGGTATAAGGATGGTAAACTTGCAGGATTACAATATCAGAGATTAACTGCATATTTAACGAAGGGAATTCAATAGCTTAATATTAAATTAGAATAGAAAGATAAATAGATAAACGAATTAAAAAATGAACTTAATGAATTAAAAAGTATAGTGTTAAAAGACAATTCATAGAAAAAGATATTATGTGATTAATTTATATTATGTCTAAAATATTATTAATAGAATTATTGAAATAGTATAGTATTGATTATCAATAGCACATTACTGCTAAATTAGTTAAGATTTTATAGGATTGTAAGCGGTATATTATGTATAGTTTAAATGCGCTTGATTTTGATATTTCAGATATATAGATTATACAGAATAAAAATATCATTAAGTATAATTTAAATATATAGAAGATTGAATAATTATATTAAGTATAAAATGAAAAGTCCGATGACCTCATATACTGAAAGAATTTATAATAGGTCATTAGTGGATAAATTAGATGCTTATAATAAAGTATATATAAAAATTGATCCTGAATTAAATCATAAACTAATGAATGATTAGTCTGCTAGGATTGAAACTCTTAATTTTTCAGAATAGAAGAAGGTATATAAAATTTCGGATTATGATGATATTCAAGAGATATTGTATAGAATAGAGAATGATTTTATGAATTCCATAAAGTCTTCAATAAAGCATATAACTACAGGAATAAAACAATTACAACAATACAATGTATTTTATAATTAAGTAAGGAGAAGAATATATTATGCCAGCAAAATCATAGAAACAAAGAAAATTATTTGCTATGGTTTATGCATATAAAAAGGGGGAGCTTGACCCCAAGTATGCTAGTGATACAGTAAAAAAAATAGCTAAGAGTATTTCATTGAAAGATGCCAAGAAATTTGCTTCAAGTGTGAAATAGTGTTAGGAGAATGAGGATTATATTCAAGAGCTATTATAGCAAGCAGATGAATAGTAGGAAGATACAGAAAAGAAAGAAAGGATATTACAGGATATAGCAAAAGTAGAATAGCGTTTAAGACGAGAATTGAGACGTAATAGATATAGATATTAAAATGAGAAAAATATGTATATTTCCCAATAGTTATGATTTATTTGCTAAATAGCAATATGAAATTTATCAATATTTATGTTTTATATTTGGTAAGGATAATGTATATATAACAGTTTCAAGATAGAAGTGGCCATTAAAGCAATTTTTTACTTTTAATGAGTTATAGAATATGCTTAATAAATTATATAATATAGATAAATAGCATATCTTATTTGTTTGGGATATATACTAGCCATCAGAATTGAAATATAAATTTGATATGGATAATACTATTTTAATTTATGCGTTATAGCGTAATAATTTGTTATATAATGATATTAATGTAATAGAGGATAATAAGGCAGAATTTAAGCCTTTTAAATAGGAAATTTATGGAATAATTATACCAGTAGTCAATAATAAATTATATGGTATACCTTACGATTTAAATGATGTTAAAAGAATATTTAAATCAAATAGAATAAAAACAAAAGAAAAGAAAGTAATATTTAAAGGTATATTCAAAGAATACAATGAATAGATATTCCAAATGTTTTTGAATAAAGTGGGAATATCATATTCTACAACATAATAGGAGATAAACAAATATGCAAAACAGTAAAAAAAGAGAATTATACTATCTTTTAAGAGAATATTAGAGAGAAAAAAGATTAAATCGCAGAAGAAACTATAATCATAGCTATTTAAGAGAAGGGAATTATAGGCATCGCTATTTGAATGAAACATTTGAATAGGATGTAGAAAAGATGGCAGAACAGCATATACGAATATTGTAGGACATACAAAGAAAATCTGAATCAATACAATCAGTTTTGGATGCTATAGAAGCTGCAAAAAAACAAGATGCAATTATAATTAAAAAAATGATAGAAAAAATGCAACAAAGTGATAAAGATGTTCTAAAGACTAAAAATTGGTTAATAAGACTAAAACAAGTTCCTAAAAATGCACGTATAGTTGCACCATACCAAAAAATTGTTGAATTCTTATATACTAAAGTTAGTCCTGAAATTATTCGTCTTGCAGAATAGTTTAAACAAAAATAGATGTAGGCTAAAAGAGCAGAAACAAAAATAGATATTTAGATTATAGATATACGTTCAGAAAGTCTTTCTGATATTATTAAAAATCTTTGGTATAAATTTAGAAGTCTATTTGATAGATTAACTAAATTTCATAGATTGGCTCAGTCATTACCTGAAATTCCTTAGGATTAATTATAAGTTAATGCAAATATTGTGCATTTATCCTGGCAGGTTTCAGCCTTTTGCCTTACATCATTATAAGGCATATAAATATTTATGTTCTGTATTTGGTAAGGATAATGTATATATATCAACATCAGATAAGACCTAGTTTGGTACATCTCCTTTTAATTTTAAATAGAAAAAGTATATAATAAAAACATTATATGATATTCCAGAAAATAAAATTATATATGCAAAAGTTCCCTACCAAGCTAGGTCTTATACAAATTTGTGGTAGCCTAATAAGACTGTATTATTTTATGCATTATCTAAAAAAGATAGAAATAGATTAAAGAATAGTAAATATATAAAAGATACTATACCAAAAAAATTGAATACATATGATAAAGAAGCGTATGTATTTTAGGTTCCATATATTAAGCTTAATATTAATCAAGGTTAGTAGTTAAACGGAACTAATATAAGAAAATTATTTAGTGATAAAGATATAAGTATTGATACTAAAAAGTAGTTATTTAAAGACATATTTGGTTAGTATAATGAAAAAGTATTTAATTTTATATTTAATAAATTGAATAAAAAAAATATAAATTAGAGTAGACAACTATTATTATGTGGTGGTAATGCCGGGCATTGTAATCATCCTTATGAATACAATGATATGACATTTAAATAGGTAAAATAGTTAATTATAGCTTTATGTAATGGTGATAATACAAAACTTAAAAATATTACTATTAAATATGATGGTCAGAACTTATATGCAAGTTATATAGATGATAAAGTAGTAATATCCCGGAATAAAAGTCAATTAGAAAATGGCGGTATGAATAGGTAGGAATTAAATATTTTGAATTAGAAAGTTAAACAAGTTTTTTTATATGCTATAAAAGATTTAAATACTGCATTTAATAAAATACCATATACTATACTAAATTCATATTTTTAGAATGGTAAGAATTGGTTATCATTAGAGGTTATACATCCCTTAACTAAGAATGTAATACCATATAAAATTCCTATGCTTATTCTACATAATTTTACTGATAGCACTAAGAATGTTATGGATTTTTATAATGTATTATAGAAGTATAATGCAACTAATCAAGAGCATTATTTAATAAAGAAGCCTCAGATTATTAAATTACATAAAGTTAATATTGATATATAGTAGTATACAAATACTATTGATAATTTATTAAAGAAATATAATTTATAGGAAAATAATACTATTGGCGAATATAAAATTAAATATTTTGAATAGTTAATTAAGAGAAAATTTAAAGTTTAGGATAAGATATTAAAAAAATTAAGTCAAAGATGGGCTTTAGGAAGTAATTATTATATATTAAATCAATTTAAAAAAGAATGTAATAATAAATAGTTCAAGTAGTGGGTATACAAATTTGAGAAGTAGTAGTATAAAGATTCATATAATAAATGTATATATCCACTACAAATATTATTTATGAAACTGGGAGTAAAGATATTGAAGAATATTGATAATAATAAGCATAAAATAAATATAATAAAACAATAGCTAATAAATAGTATATATAAAATAATGGAAACAAACGATAAAAATGCAGAAATGGTTAAAATAGTTATTTAGGAATTAACAAAATTATAGAAGCTGGATTATCAGATATTGTCATTTGAAGGAATAGTATTTAAATTTAATGATAGAATATGCAAGTTAACAGGTTCATTTCCCATTATAAATAAAATTGAAGGCTTATTAAAATATGAAAAGAAATAGAAATAATTTAAATGAATTTCAATACTATGGAGTTTATAATCTCCATAAAGATAATACTAATAAAACCTTAGCTAAAAAATAGAATAAAATAGCTAAAGTAATAAAGATCAAAATTTAGTAGTATTTAAAATCTAGTGAATAGTTATTGAATTTAATTAAATAGTCTATAATAAATATTAATAATTTGAAGTATGCTAATCCTGTTTTACAAGCTAAATTTGAAGATGTTTTGAAATATATCAAAATATTTAATAAAAACTTTTAGATTATGAATGATTGGGTATAGCGTATGCATACTGTATTAGATATGAAAGAATATGAAAATTATAATCAATTATGGCTATAGACTATGCGTAAAATAATAAAGAATACTAATATATTAATTTAGGTTTTCAATCAATTTAATTCTGAGTTAAAGAGATTATTAAGTAGTTATAATACTTAGCCATCTAAGTACTTTACCTTAACTAAATTTAAAAAATTATATAAAATATCAGTAGATTTATTTGTATAGATGATAGAATATAAGTATATGATTAAAGATTTACCATCTATACATTATAAATTAGAAGATAGGAGAAAATAAAAAATGAATAATTATAAAAAGATTAGATTATTAGAATTATTAAAAGAATATGATAGAGAAATGCTTAGATAGAGAAATGTTAGGGCTAATAGTATTTGGGATATAGTATAGTTAGTATAGCCAAAAGTCCAAAAATTAGTATCTAAAATTAATAAATTGCCAATGTTTACAAAGAGTGGTATAAAAGATAGAAAATTAGCTATTTATACTAGTGAAATTGTATATTATAAAAACAACTATGCTTCTTATCCAGAAAGTGAATATTATGATAATATATTTAATTTTACAATAACTACAAAAAATAATAAGTTAGAAGATATATATTTTCACAATTTAAATTATGTTTAGAGATTATATAGTAATACTAGTGATTCAAATATAAAAAAAACAATAGATTTATTGCATAAAATATATCCGATAATTTTAGCTATTTATGATAATTATTGGTTAATGTTTGGAAATAGGAGACAAGATAACAAATTTCTATTTGGTCTTGAATATGGATTATATAATCCTTCTTTAAGTTTTGGTTATTCAGAAAAAATATAGCAATATGACAATTTAGATGAACTTTTAAAAAATGCTTATAAAACTTGTGATTAGATATATGATAGTTTTAAAAAAATTAGTAATTTATATATAAAATATAATAATCAAATAATAGATTTAGCTAAAAGAAATGAAAAAATTGAAGATATATTAGATGGGTTTATAAGAGAATAGCTTTATTATTAATTATTTAACATAATATTGGGAAATAGAGAAATGAATAATTACAAAAAGAAAGAATTATTAAAACTTTTAAGAGAATATAGTAATGATTTAACTCAAGAAGATGATAAAAAATCAATGGTTTTGAGAAACAAAGTATTTAATGACGCTAAGAGATTAGCCTTAGAAATGTTAAGAAGAAAATAGGATAAAATTAATTCTTTACCTATTATTAGTGGTAAATATAGAAATTTAAAATTGCCTGTTAATAATAGGATTCATTTTACTATTACTGATTCTTCTAAAAACCCTCAGAAGGGTGCAAGTGTAAAAATAAGGCCTGATGAAAGAGAAAACATTGAAATGGCTGAAAAGATTCTTAATTATAATTTAAATAAAAAAATAAGAAAGGAGAAAATAAAAAATGAATAAAAGAGATAAAATAAGATTATTAAATTTGCTTATAGAGCAAGAAGAATAGCAAGAAGAGGATATAATAAAACTAAAAAACGAATTAATGTTAAAGTTAAGTCAAGATATTTTAAGAGATTTAAGAAGATATTAGTTATATATGGATAGAAAACCTATTATAACTGGTAGAAGCAACAGAACCAATATAAAGTTATTGAAAGTTAGACCCATACATTTTGTTTTAAGAAAAGAAGTTAGAGGCCCAAATGATAAACATATGGAAATAAATATTTAGCCAGAAGATAGATATTAGGATTCTACTGCTTCATAGTTATAGTTTAAATTTGCCCACTATTTTAATGATAAAATAAAAGAAGCAATAACAGATGATAATGATTATGATAAATTAGAATCAGCTGTATTTGATTGTATACAATATTTAGATGATGCACGCTTAAAATTTAGAATTAAAATAACAGAAGATTATATATTTAATGATAAAAATACACCACTTTATATATGGGTTAGTTATAATACACCCGCAAGTTAGCAATTTGCTATTAAATCAAAAAAACATAGAGCTACTCTTTTAAGTAATGGTTTTAGTTATTCTCTTGACGATTTAACAGCGGATAACTTGAATGAAAAATAGAGAAAAATATATAATGATTTCAAAAATAAAATATTGCCAGCAATGAGAGATTCTTTTGATTATATTAATGAAGAATATGTTAAAAAAATGACTATTATATATAATATTTTTAAGGATTATGATAGATTAGATTTATATAAAATATTGGTAACTCAATAAAATTATACAATCATTAAAAATGAATAAAAGAAATAAAATAAGGTTATTGTAGTTACTTAGATAGCAAGAAGAGGATTTTATTAGATTAAGAAATTAGTTAATGTAACTAATTATAATCGTAATCTAGATAATCAAATCTTTAAATGTGCAAAAGGAGCTTTTGATTCTATATATTGGTTTTACAATTTTTGTTATTTATTAATATAGTTATAGAACATAAATTTAATATATTCTTTAGGTGATAATTGGAATATAATACTTAGTCTTTTCACATATAAAAATCTTACACAATCAACTAATGTAATCAAAGAAGTTAATGTTAATAATATTTCTGAAGATAATATTAATGAAATTGAGAAATAGATAAAATCAAAATTATAGTATATAATTTAGTATATGATAGCAGGTTATGAAAATTTAAATACAAATTATATTACTAATATGCTAAAACTATATAATATTTTAAAAGATAATGATTTAGAAGAAGCATATTATGAATTAATAAAATAAAGGAGAAAATAAAAAATGAATAAAAGAGATAAAATAAGATTATTAAATTTGCTTAAATAGAAATTATATGAGAGTGCAAATTATAATGATATAATAAATTATTTAGAAAATTAGGCTAGTATTGAAGAATTAGAAGAACTTAAAGATAAGATTATTGATATAATTATGGACAAAGAGAAATAGAAATAGCCTACACCTATAAATTTTAAAAAGTAGTTAGGTGTAGAATTATATAATGGAGGTTGGTGTAGAAAAGTAACTGGCATAGATAAAACTAAAAAGCAGGGATATTCTATTTTAGGCCCCTTCATTAATGATTGGAAATATTTAGCTGTGCAAGACCCTGGAGTATATGTAGTTTGTGATGTAGAAGGTTCTAGGAAGCATCCTAGATATGATTATATTTTATTTACTTGGGATGGATAGAATTTAAATATTGTAAAGACTTTAGAAGATGCTAAAGGTGAGTGGGCAGTACAGTTATGGCCTTATATTACAAAATAGCTTGCTAAATTTAAATGATTTAAGGAGATAATGAGATATTATGTTAGAAGATATTAAACATAATAAGTTGAAGAACACTGGAATTATAGCTGTTTGCTATTAAATCAAAAAAACATAGAGCTACTCTTTTAAGTAATGGTTTTAGTTATTCTCTTGACGATTTAACAGCGGATAACTTGAATGAAAAATAGAGAAAAATATATAATGATTTCAAAAATAAAATATTGCCAGCAATGAGAGATTCTTTTGATTATATTAATGAAGAATATGTTAAAAAAATGACTATTATATATAATATTTTTAAGGATTATGATAGATTAGATTTATATAAAATATTGGTAACTCAATAAAATTATACAATCATTAAAAATGAATAAAAGAAATAAAATAAGGTTATTGTAGTTACTTAGATAGCAAGAAGAGGATTTTATTAGATTAAGGAATTAGTTAATGTTAAAGTTAGGGAAGGATATTTTAAGAGAATTACAGGTATATTAGGCATTTGTTAATAGATTATCAATTATTACTGGACGAGGTCGTAATTTTAATATTAAATTTATAAGAAATAAACCAATTAAGTTTTAGTTAATACAATATGGCAATATTGATAGTGATTCATTCAAGATAGATATAAGAAATGGAAATATTAAGAATACAGCTGAGCATATATTAATGGCAAATTGGCAGATATATCATACTGAAATAATGAATGCTTTATAGGATTATTATGGCGATAAAAACATTGCTAATGATATTTTTAATGATTTGCAATAGAATATATATTATATAGAATCTTATTTAAAAAAAGCATCTGCCAATGCTGTAATTTTAATAGAACCAAAAGATACGAATAGTAGTAATGATGATTTATATAATATATTTATAACGATTAAAACTTATGGTGCAAAATTACATTTTAATAAACCTAATTATGAAATAAATGCATATTCTATTAAGGGGATTATGCCAGATAATTTAAATGTAAAATAGAAAGAAATATTTAATGATATAAAAGAATAGTTATTTATTATAGAAAAATCTTTTATGTAGCTTAATAGATAGTATATAAATTTAATGACTAATGTATATAACATATTTGTAAGATGTAAAATGTTAGATTTATATAATAAATTAATAACATAAATAGAAATTATAATATATAGGAGATATTCAAGATAATATGTCAAAAAGAAAATTTAATAAAAAATATTTAAGATAGTCATAGTTTATTGATTATGACTATGAATTTGAGAAATATAGATAGACTTTATTAATTTTATATGGTATAGATTTAAATTTAATTTCTTTAAATAAGTTATAGGGTGGTAAGGCTGATAATATGCGCATATAGTAGATTATAAATATACCATTAGAACAAATTATTGATGGAATAGAAATTTAGATGGAACATACTTATAGTCCAGAGATTGCATTATAGATTGCCTTAGATCATTTATATGGTGAAAATAAAGAGTATTATACTTATTTGAAATAGATGTAGCAATAGTATTAGGATCATACTGACTTTGAATTTCAAGTTATTGAAACAAAAAGAAAAATATAAGGGAATATATAAAATGAACAATTATAAAAAACAAAAATTATTGAAATTATTAAGAGAATATAAAAAATAGAAATTATTATAGCAATCTGAAACTTTTGAATATGCTAATCAATTAAGAAAACTTCTGGATTATATAGAAGTACAATATAATGAAAAATTGATGCATAAGATAGTAGTTGGTAAAATGTATAAAGGAAGTAAATATTTATTAGGTATAGATTATTGTAGTATTAATTATTTTTCTTTGAGAACAGGTCATGATTCTTATAAAACAAGATATAATTTATAGCGAGTAATATCAGATAAAAGTAATGATAAATATATCAAACTTATGATAAATGGCGATGTGCCATATAATGAAAGAATATTATCTAAAAAGTAGTATAATTTAAAAACTGTTTATACTATATTCAAGAAATACAATAGATTAGATTTATATTATAAAAATAATGTAGATGCAGATATTAAATTTAAATTAATATATAAATTAAGTAATTTAAGTAATATTATTCATAATTTTTATGCTGATAGTGTGATTATTATTAGAATTGATAATGATAAAATTCGGATAGAAAATATGGATGATACAATAAAAGATACATTTTCAAGTGGATTAAATAAGATATATTTAGAAGTAGATAATATTGTCAAAAAGTTACAAAAACAAATAGATATTATAGACAATACTTATAAAGAAATAGATAAATTTATTGAAGATCATAATTTAGAATAGTTTATAAAAGAAATAAACTAGGAGAGTAGATAAAGTGAATAATTATAAAAAAGTAAAATTATTGGGATTATTAAGAGAATATAAAAAATAGAAAATATTATAGAAATCAGAAATTTTTAAATATTCTAATGAATTGCATGTTCTTATGGAGTATATAAATAATCAATATGATTTATTAATAAATAAAATAAAAAAATATAGTAATATGTATAAAGGAAGTAAATATTTATTGGGTGTAAAGGATTGTGATATTGAATATCTTTATTTGAGAACTGGTAATTCTTTAAGAACAAATTATACTTTATAGCAGGTATTATCAGATGAAAATAGTTTTAAAATTATTATTCTTATGATTATGGGCGATGCCCCATATGATTATGATACATTAATAAAAAGATGGAATAAACTCTACCCAAAATATAAAGATAATCCAATAATTAATCAAGCAGAAAAATTAATAAAGTAGTTAATTAAATTAAATTATGATATTCAAGATTTTTATTAGGAAAGCGAAATTAAAGTTGTAATTGATAATGATGAAGTTACATTATTTTTAGGATTAAATACGAAAAAGATAAAAAAAGGTAAATTTCCGGATGAATTAGATAATTTATGTTTGGAAATAAAAAGATTTGTATAGAGTTTAACGGTAAAGTTAAATGCAACAGTAGAATATCAATATGATGAAATAGATAAATTTATTAAGGATAATAATTTAGAATAGTTTATAAAGGAAATAAATTAGGGAATGCAATAAATATAATTAAAAAAAAGGAATCATTATATGAAAGAACCATTAAAATATATTATTATTACATTAATAGTATTATTAATAGGAATAATATCTGGTTGGTATTGGCATAAATCTACTGTTAAGCCTGTTATAATATAGAAACCTGGATAGACTATCACTATAACTTAGTGGAAAACTAATACAGTTACGGTATAGAAACCTATTTAGCATTATATATAGGTTATTAAATGGCAGGATAAACCCGTATATGTATATAGTTTAATTGATACTATAATAACGAATAAATATTAGTATTAGAATTTTTTACAATCACAGGGTAGTGCAATTCAAGATATTATTTCATTTAATGTATAGACTAGAGATTAGATTAAGACTTATGCAGATACTACCTTTAATAATAGTTATTTACAATACAAATAGAATTTAAGAATAACAGATTTTGTTTATAAACCCGCTCCTATTGAGATAAAACCTAAATAGATTAAAAGTAAATTACAATTATATGGGAATGTATCAGTATAGAAATAGAGCAATAATTTAACACCTTTTGCTGGTATTAGTGCTTTAATAGGATAGAAATATCAAGTTAATGCTGGCATAAATTTAGATAAGAATTATTATCTTGGTATAGGTTTGAAATTTATTGATTGGAAATAAATAAAAGGAAATAAATAAAATGAATACTTACAAAAAACAAAAATTATTGAAATTATTAAGAGAATATAAATTGAGTTTAATAAGAGAGAGTATTGATGTTAAACCCGGTGATATTATAGAAATAGATTTAAAGGCATTATCAGCAAATAAAGATAAATTTTTACCGCCACATTTGGGTTTGATTAGAAACGTTATTAAAAAAAGTAATAATAGAGCATATGTATTTTAGGTTGATAAAGATAGTGTATAGATTGCTTCTTCAAGAATGGAGGCAATAATATTGGGAGCTGTACAAATTCCTAAATATCTTATTAAAAGAATCATAAAGCAAAAAAATGGATAATAAACTTGATTTTTCTCTATAGAATTTAAATAATATATTAACATAGGGTAATGAATAGTTAATAAATTACAAGAATAAAATATATACTCTAAGGAATATAAAACCTAAACAATTTAATAAGGTTAATATAGACATTAATGGAGATTTATATATTGAAAAATAGGATGGTTCTAAAGAATATATTAAACCTAGATAGTAGTATGGATTAATGCCTACATTTTGTCCTGTATGTGGCAGAATAATGGGGAAAAAACAATTTGATAGATTTTATTGGGGTATATACAAAAGATGCTCTGATTGTTCTATAAAGTATTAGGAATAGATGAAAGATAATGGCACTTTTAATTTATTTGCAATAAATTATATGAAAAATAAATTAGTTTATACTTGTAATAGAGCTATATAGTATTACAAATAGATTAAAAAATAGTCTAAAAAATAGATGGTACTGAATTCAATTGGAGATATAGAATAGTGGAGCGTGTAGGATCAATAGTATTTCGAAAAAAAGACATAGGAAATAATTAAGTAGATTGAATAGTACAGAGACAATGCTATACAATACTTTGATTCTCTATATTATAAAGAGGAACTTAAAAATAATGAATAAAAATGCGAAATTAAGACTATTAAAATTATTGAAGGAATATAAATATGAATTAGGATAGAAATTAGTATATCCTAATGTATATAAACTATCTTATTATGATTATGCCCCAAATGAAGAATAGTCTATAAAAAGCTTAATAAATTATGGTAGAGATATGTTAGTTCAAGTTATATAGGATTTAAATACTAAATCATTATTGTATTCAAGAAATATACGAAAATTATTCACAGAGAAAAGGGTAAAATAGAATCAACTGACTATATATGCATATGATATTACTACCTGGATGGGTTATGGATTTGGATTTATAGTAGAGGATATAGGAGATAGTAAAAGAAAATTATATTAGAGTATTTTATATGCAATATCAAGTTGTATATCAAAAGAGATTAATAATTTACCAAAGAGATAGCAGGAATTAATAGATTCTAAATAGGAAGAACTGAAAGAACTGCTTTGTTCTGCATATCCCAAACTGCGTGCATTTGATTATGAAGCTGAAGCTATTGTAATATATGATATAAAAAGAAATAGAGGAACTAAAGATGAATTATATACCGTTAAAGTAGAGTATAAATTTAAATCTAAATTATTACCTGGTGGCAAATTTTAGAAATAGTATATAAGAGAAGGATTATCAAAAAATCAAACTAAAGCATTTATAGAACAATATCTATATAAAAATGTCTATTCTATATTTGAAACTATGGGTAATAATTTTATGGTATATTATAATTCATTTATTAAGTTATTGGAATCTAAAGGAGTTTATAACGGATGAAAACTATTAAATTAATGGACTTATTAAAAGAGTATTATGGCAAACCAGTTTCTGTTTAGGAATGGTTTGACGGTTTAGCATATTTGGCTAAAAAATACTTTGATATTACTGATTAGATTTTATAGATTGTTAATTCTTTGCAAATAACAAAGGGAAATGTTATTAAAAATTCTAAAGGTCAAAGAATCATAGGTCTTGATAAATTTATAATGTAGCGGAATTTAAGAGGAAAAACAAAATCACAAATTATTGAATAGTTTGAAAATATGTAGCAAATATTGAAATAGCGTGGCAAATATAAATTATATATAACAACATAGTATTATACTGAAAATCCTAAATATCATGGCGGATTAAATAGATTTTTTAGAGGATTTTATCGTTATTTAGAAAGAGATGTTTATGAACAGTGGTAGCAAGCAGAACGTAAAGCAGATATATGGTATTATTTAAATTATATTATTGAAACAATTGATAAATTTACTGTTGAACCCAATATTTTTATTTTAAATGCCAGTATATAGTATTACTAGGAAGAAGATCGTTATTATAATTTTATTAAAGTTAATGGTAATTTATTTGATCCCTAGTAGAAAATAGGAACTTTTTATTAGCATCGTTTTTCAAAAAATACAATTGATTATGATTTGAAACATGTTATATCTAGACTTTAGTATACATTACAACAAAAAGAAGAAAATTATTTGGAATGCTGGGATAAAGTATATAATGCATTTGAAAAAATTGATAGATTAGATTTAATAGATTGGTTATTAGATTATTGGGAAAGCTATATAAAATAAAAATATTATGACAAAAAATGAAATAAATTGTAATTAGAAACAATCTAGTAAATAGTATTTAAAATTTACCAGTAGAAAATTCATTCTAACTATAGGATTGATAGTATTATCTACTGTAATATTATTATTGAATATAAATAGAATAAATATATTTACTTAGCTGTTTAAATAGTGGTTAAGTTTTTTATTATTGGTTTTTGCTATATATACTGGTGGTAATGTAGGAAGCAAAGTTATTAGTAAAATTACTGGAAATAATAATAATAGATAGGAAAAATAAAATTGAATTATAGTATTATAATTTAATAAGTAATTGGGCATATGTAGGCATCAATCGATAATAACTTAAAGAAATAGAATTCAAAAGCAAAAATACCAGAATAGTATATAAAATGCTATAAATCACCTATTTATTTTTTGTAGCATTATACTAAAATTCAGGATGTTGTCAATGGATAGTTAATTGATTTTAAATTATATCCTTTTCAAAAGTAGGTAATGAATAATTTTAAAAATTATTCTCGTAATATCATATTGAAAAGTAGACAAATCGGTATATCTACTTTAGTAGCAGGCTATGCCTTATGGATGATTACATTTAATTAGAATAAGACAATTTTAGTTATAGCTGATAAAAAATAGGATGCAATGAATATGATAACTAAAGTTAAGATTATGTATGAATCTTTGCCTAAATGGTTAAAAATTCCATTAACTAGAAATAATGTAAAATCTTTATATTTTAAAAATAATTCTTGGATTAAATGTGTAGCAAGCACGCCATCCGCAGGTGCATCATAGGCAGTATCTTTATTGGTTTTTGATGAAATGGCATTAGTAGAAGAACCTCTACAGGGGAAAATATGGGCAAGTTCTCAACCAACTTTAACTAAGGGGGGTAGTTGTATTTTATTATCTACTCCCCGGGGCTGTGTTATAGGTGATACAAAAATATTAATTCGTAATATAGATAATAAATAGATAAGAGAAATTAAAATAGAAAATTTAAATAATTATAATCAATATGAAATTTTGACTTCTAAAGGATGGAGTAGATTTGAGGGACTACGCACTTTAAAAAGAAAAAGATTAATAAAAGTCAAGACTAATGATTGTGAATTAATATGTACTCCTGATCATAAATTAAAAATGAATGATGAGACCTTTAAAGAAGTTAAATATTTAAATGTTAATGAAATATTGTATAATAATCAAATAATAAAAGAAATAACAAAAATAAATAATGAAAATTATATAAATGTTTATGATGTTGTTAATGTAGAATATAATAATTAGTATTATACTGAAGGATTAATATCACATAATTGTGGTAGTACATTTCATAAGTTATGGACATAGGCTGAGGCTGGTATAAATAGTTTTCATGCCATAAAACTTCCCTGGTATTTAGACCCTACTAAGAATCAATAGTGGCGTGATAATCAAACTGTATAGTTAGGATAGAAAATGGCTGCCCGGGAATACGATTGCGATTTCGAAACTTCTGGCGATACTATTATTAATAGTGAGTTATTGAAAGAATTATAGTCTAATTATATTAAGGAACCTATTAGGAAAGCATATTCTAACTTGGTATGGATTTGGTAGAATCCTATTAATAGTTTTAAATATATATTATCTGCGGATGTAGCTAGAGGAGATGGTGTAGATTTTAGTACTTTTGAAATTTTATGTATTCAAACTAATTAGCAAGTAGCTTAGTTTAAAGGTAAAATAGGCACTACTTAGTTTGGTAATTTAATTGTTTAGTATGCTAAATTGTATAATGATGCATTTGTGGTAGTAGAAAATGCATCTATAGGGTGGGCAGTATTGCAACAAATAATAAATTTAAATTATAGAAATTTATATTATCATAAGAAAGATTTTAAATATATTGATCCACAATTACATAATAGAATTCACATTAGTCCTAAATAGCAAGAAAAGAAGGATATTGTAGGTTTTACAACTTCATCTTCTACTAGACCATTAATAATATAGAAATTTATTAAATCTATAGAGAATAAATAGATTTTAATACGTTCTGCTAGATTATTAGAAGAATTAAGAACATTTATTTGGATGAATGGCAAACAGCAAGCTATGCCGGGTTATAATGATGATTTAATTATGGCTATGGCTATTGGGATATGGGTTAGGTTTACTACTTATGTATTACAAGTATAGGTATAGAATTTAAATAGAGAAAGATTGGCATTAATAAATACTAATTATAATATTGAAAGAGAAAAAAAAGTTGGTATTTTACAGAATGATAATAGTAATTATATGTATGACTAGCATAAAATAAATATTGCAGGTTAGGAAATAGATTTGTGGAGTTTTTACTTTAATAAAAGAAAAAAATAATAATTTGGAGTAATATATGAATATATTTACAGCACTAAGACGTGCATTTTCAACAGGATTAATTATAAGAGATATAGATGGTCAAAGTGTAAAGGTAATAGATACACAAAGAGCACAGGCTTATAGACAATATAGTAATTAGTTTTCGCCTAAATTTCTAAGAGCACAGGGATTTAATAAAGTTGTATATAATCAAAATTATTCTATTAATAGATTAGCATTATATAGAGATTATGATATGATGGATTCTGATCCCATTATAAGTAGTTGTTTAGATATTTATGTATATGAATCATTTACTAAAGATGAATATGGTAAGACATTAAGAGTATTAAGTGATAATTCTCAAGTTGTGGACATATTAGAATAGTTATTTTATAATCGTTTAAATTGTTAGTTTACATTTCCTATATGGTTTAGAAATTTTGTTAAATATGGTGATGCATTTGTAGGTTTATAGTTACATTAGAAGTATGGCATTATTAATGCTTAGCCTATTTCGCCTTATGAAATATAGAGAATAGAGGATGATCCAACTAGACCAGGTGAATATTATTTTAAATTATTAAGTGGTTATCAAGATATTATATAGAATTATAATATTGCTCATTTCAGGTTATTAACAGATACAAATTTTTTACCATATGGTAGATCAGCTATAGAAGCTGCGAGAAGAACTTGGAAAAGTTTAACTATAATGACAGATGCTATGATGATATATCGTATTATGCGTGCCCCAGAAAGAAGATTATTTAAAGTAGATGTCTTAGGTATGCCTCCAGAAGATGTAGTTACTTATATGAATGATATAGCATCAAAAATGAAGAAAACACCCTATCGTAATCCTCTTAATGGTTAGATAGATTTAAGATATAATATACAAAATATTACAGAAGATTATTTCATACCTGTAAGAGGTTCTGAAGATGCAACTACTATATAGACATTACCAGGCTTAGAAAATAATTTTATAGATGATATTAATTACTTGAAAAATTATATGCACGCAGCATTAAAAGTACCTAAGGCATTTGTAGCATATGAATAGGGTATTGAGGCAAAGGCTACACTTTCAGCATTAGATTTGGTGTTAAGTAGATATATATAGACTTTACAGAAATTATTTTTAAATTAGTTAACTAGAATAGCACTAATACATTTGTTTATGTTAGGTTATAGAGACTTTGAATCTATAGATTTTAGATTGGAATTAAATAATCCTTCGGATGTAAAGAAGATACAACAGGTAGAAGTTTGGGGTAATATGATTGATGTAGCACAAAGAATGTTAGATAGCGGTCTCTTTTCTTCTGATTTTATATATAAGAATATATTTGGTATACCTCAGGATTAGATGCCTAATATGAAACAAGAAATTAAAAAAGACAAAAAATTTAAAGCAGAAATAGAAAAAATTGAACAGGGCGGTGAATAGTTTGGTAATTAGGGTGAAGGAGGTCCGGGATAGGAACAATTAAATCCATAGGAACAATAGCTTGGCGGGGCAGAAGAATAGTAGATTCCTTCAAAGAAAAAACAGTCTTCTAGTACTTAGGGAGAAGGATAGAAATAGTAGAAACCAAAACCAAAAAAGAAATAGGGGTAGCTATAGAAGCAAGCTAAATAGTTAAGACCTGAAAAATCTGAATAGAATCCATTAGAAAATAGATTTAAGGGTGGCTCACCACTACATTTATAGAAGTAAAATTATGGAGATTAAATAGAATGAATAATTACAAAAAACAAAGATTATTGAGATTATTAAGAGAATATAAAAAATAGAAATTATATGAGAGTGCAAATTATAATGATATAATAAATTATTTAGAAAATTAGGCTAGTATTGAAGAATTAGAAGAACTTAAGGATAAGATTATCGATATAATTATGGATAAAAAGAAATAGAAATAGCCTACACCTATAAATTTTAAAAAGTAGTTAGGTGTAGAATTATATAATGGAGGTTGGTGTAGAAAAGTAACAGGTATAGACAAAACTAAAAAGCAGGGATATTCTATTTTAGGCCCCTTCATTCTTGATTGGAAATATTTAGCTGTGCAAGACCCTGGAGTATATGTAGTTTGTGATGTAGGAGGTTCTAGGAAGCATCCTTCATATGATTATATTTTATTTACTTGGGATGGATAGAATTTAAATATTGTAAAGACTTTAGAAGATGCTAAGGGTGAATGGGCAGTACAGTTATGGCCTTATATTACAAAATAGCTTGCTAAATTTAAATAATTTAAGGGGATAATGAGATATTATGTTAGAAGATATTAAACATAATAAGTTGAAGAACACTGGAATTATAGCTGAAGTATTAATTCGTAAAGTAATATAGGAAGCTATAGATAATAAGAAACCGATAGCATATCATATTTTTAAAAAATTTTTCACTAAAGATAAATAGTTGGGTAAATAGTTAGCTATTTATAATTGTTTAATGGAATCCAAATATGATGACAGATAGAGAGCATCTTAGTTATTAACCGAAACAATTAAATTACGCAGTGGTTTGAATGAAATCAAGTTGTAGAGATAGAAATATTTATGTATTAAATAGATGAAAAAGTATTATGATATAAATAAATTATTTTCACAAAAGATAGATGATTATAAAGTTTATGCAAGTATCTATAAGGTTTTTTAGTCATTAAAGAAACAAAATTATAATCCAAATATCATTGTAGAATCTAAATATTAGATATTAGATTATATAATTAAACCTATTAAATAGCAACCTGAAGATTCTGATATTGAAATTTTTAAGAAACAAGATATTGATACTAAGGAAAAGGTATTATAGTTATTTGTACATAAATTTAATGAAAAGTATAAACATTTAAATGAGCGCCAAAAAGCATTAATACAGAAATATGCTTATGCTATAGATGAAAAAGAAATTGATGAGTATATGGATAATGAAATTAAACGACTAAAATAGAGCTTAGAGAAATAGAAAGATAATTAGAGTATAACCAAAATATATGATACATTAAATAATTATGAAAACATAAAAAATACAGATGATAGAATGTTTTATTTATTAAACATATATGAAGCAGAGGATTTATTGAAAAAATGATTACATCACAAGCAATAGATGTATATCCTGCTACACCATTAGCTTGGTTGCCTAAAAGAAAATAGTTTTATGATTTAATAAAAAAGCATGGTGGTAAAATAGTATCTGAACAGTTATTAAATAGATTAACACCAAATGAAAATAAAAAATTTATATAGATTATTTTTAATGTAAATATCACAGGATGTGATTAGATATATAATATAAAACAATTATTAAAAAAGATATTTTATTTAATAGATAATGGATATAATAAATGTACGGCTATTAAATATAGTATATTGGAGGATTTCTAGAACAAGTGATTTTAGATAAATAGAATGCTGAATTATTATTATATGCACTTTCTATATTATTACCAAATGCTATTGCAATACTGACATTGGCAAAAAAAACATATTTCAAAAATGGCATTAAATAGATAAAAGGTGAATTATTCTCATATTAGCTTAAAAATCAGAATGATCACAAAAAAATATTTGATAATTTAAATGAATGTCATAAGATTATGATAGATCAACAAAAATCATTAAAGGATTTATTAAAGTAGAAAGATATAGCATTTCGTATAAGAGAAATAACAAAACATGCTATAGATTATTGTAGAAACAGAAAGATAGGTAAAATATTAAATATTGCATCTTAGTAGTTGATAAAATTTTGTCAATAGGTTTTAGATATAGGTATAGAAAATATAACTAAAGAGCAATTAATTGCTAAGTATTGGAGCATGGTTGATAATATAGATGATGTTGGTAATAATATTTTAGGATAGAAATTGTGGAATGATTGGAAAAATAATATAAAAAATTTATTAAAAAAATATTTAAAATGTTATACTGAAATTCAGACTGATATTATGAATTCTAAAGAACAAAGGTTTATAATTAAGTCTGAAGATTTGGCGCAGACTATAATAAAATAGTTTATTAATTTTACTGCTAAATATAATGAAGAAATAAATAATGAAGATAATGATTTATAGTGAAATATATAATGAGAATTGGAGATTAATATAAATGGCAAGACAACTTTTAATTGAAACTTTTCCCTTTATTACACCACAAAGTAGAAAGAGAATTAGTGAATCTATACAGAGAACTTCTGATGGGAGAGTATTATTAACTGGAAGATTACAATATGCTAATAAACGGAATGGAAATGAAAGAGTTTATCCTAGATACTTATTGGAGAGGGAAGTAAATAAATATATTGAAAATAGAATTAGGACTGGATTGAGTTATGGTTAGTGTGATCATCCTGACAGCGATCAAATATCTTTACAGAATGTAGCCTTATTAGTAAGAGAACTACATTGGGAAGGAGACGAATTAATAGGCACTATTGAATTATTAAACAATAGATTAGGTCGTGATTTAAAACATATTGTATTGGAGAATAAAGGGTCTTTATCTATTTCTTCTAGAGGATTAGGATCGCTTAAAAGAATAGATGATAATGATGTAGTTCAAGATGATTTTGAATTAATATGTTGGGATTTAGTTGTATAGCCATCTACACCCGGTGCTACTTTTTATACAGAAAATAAAGATTTGCGTTCAGAAACTAAGCAATATAATATAGATTAGAGAGTTAGTGAACTAATAGATAAAAAAAAGAAATAGAAAAAATATGAATAGTTAAATGAAATATATAATAGTTTGCAAAATATTATTAATAAATATAAAGAATAAAATGGAATATTTAAAAGTAATACATCAAAAAAACTTTACAAATTATGTGCATAAACCTCCGCCATATAGAAGGAATAAAATTGTAATTCACGGGACAGCAGGTGGTACTGCTTAGGGTGCAATAAGTTGGATGAATAATCCCAATGGTGCTGGTAAAAATGTATCAGTGAATTTTGTAATTGATGAATGGGGTAGAATAATTTCATTATTTCCTGAATAGTTCTATTCTTATCATGCCGGGTCGAATTTTAGAATAATAAGTGAAAGTTCATTCGGGATCGAAATTGTAAATTGGTTAAATTTGGATAAAAAAGGCGATAAATTTTATAGTTGGACAAATACATTAGTTGATAGTAGTAGAGTAAAATAGGTGAGTGTACCCTGGAGGGGATATAAATATTTTCATACTATAACAAATTGGCAATTTACTTCTTTATGTATTGTATTGAAGTATTTATGTGAAAAGTATAATATAAGAAAGAAGTTTTATAGAAATTATGACCCTAATGGAAATTTTAATACTAAGGATTTTACAGGTATATTAATGCATAGTACATTTCACCCCACTAAAATGGATTTTGAACCTAGTATTATACCAATTATTAGTATATAATAAAAATAAATGAAAAAAAAAGTGTAATTTTTTAATACATCAAAGTAATTATATATGTGTATACTTAATTAAATAATATTGGGTTGCATTTATTCTTAAAAAATTAATGGGAGTGTAAAATTGGCAAAGCATAATTATAAGTATCGCAAAAAATTGCGTGGTAGAACTGTATATGTAAAGAATGATAATATAGAAAAGGCAATAAGAAAATTAAGAAGAATATTATATTAGAATAAAATTATGGAAGATTATTATGACCATTGTTATTATACTAAACCTTCAGTTAAGCGTAGAAAAAGGAAGGCAATAGGAAAGTTTAAAGCAAGACTATGGTTATAGCAACAAAGAGAAAAACTTGAAGATTTTTTTATAAAATAAAGAATAATATCATAATTTGTCATCTTAATATGGCAAGATTGATATAAATTAATTATATCAAATTACAAATTTTAATATTTGTACGGAGAATAAAAAATGGCAAGAAATGAAAACAGTGAAGATTTATTGCGTGAGGCAATAATAGAGACTAAGAAACTTAAAAAAGCTTCTATAGCTAATACTAAAGACATTCTATTCAAGAGTTTATCTGAAGATTTAAAAAAGAAGTTGAATGAATAGGATTAGGATAATTAGTAGATTGAAGTAAATGACAAAGATGATGCAGATATGGATTATCAAATAAAAGTTAAGAAAGTAAAT
>Ga0209720_1001239_pt1 | contig 22356 bp, 29 predicted proteins | sample AD_JPNMR3_MetaG_FD_184426 | JGI IMG/M metagenome (GOLD analysis project Ga0209720, IMG submission 184426) | Active sludge microbial communities of municipal wastewater-treating anaerobic digesters from Japan - AD_JPNMR3_MetaG (SPAdes) (version 2) | ecosystem: Engineered > Bioreactor > Anaerobic...
GACCGCCTTCCACAGGGTCAGTCCCAGACCGTCCTGAATGTGGAACGCCTTGGTCTGCCGCCCGGTGTCGTCAATGAAGATCCGGCCGTCGGTCAGGACTCCGTCCACGTCCAGGATCAGCAACTGGATGCTCGGTTCGTTCAACGGTCGTTTCCGGCAAATGGGCCTCGTTTGCCCGGTCCTGCCGCCTCGGCCGGCCGGGCCGACCAGTATGGCTGGGCGCAGGATGGACTGCAAGAAGCCTGACTGATGCGGGGGGCGGCCATCAGGTCCGGTGCTGCGGAGGCGGGCATCTTGCTCGCCTGGGGGCCAGAGAGGCGGGCGAGACGCCCGCCCCCCCGAGTGCCGGTTATCTCTCGTCGGGCTTGAAGACAAACGCGTAGTCGGCCGGCGTGTAGTCGAGAATCTCGCTCGGCTTGAAGTAGAGGTTGATTTCGAAGGCGGCGGTCTCCGGCGCGTCGCTGCCGTGGACCAGGTTATACGTCCGGCTTGAGCCGAAGTCGCCGCGGATGGTGCCCGGTTCGGCCTCGTACCCGAAGGTCTTGCCCATCAGCTTGCGGCAGATGCTGATGGCGTTGGGGCCGGCGATCACCATGACCACCACCGGTCCCGACGTGATGTACTCGATGAGCCCGGGGTAGAACGGCTTGCCCTTGTGCACCGCGTAGTGCTGCTCGGCCAGTTCGCGAGTGATCTGCATGAGCTTCATGGCTGCGATCGTGAGGCCCTTCTGCTCGAATCGCTGAATGACCGTGCCGATCAAACGCCGCTGAACGCAATCGGGTTTCAGAATGATGAGTGTCCGCTCCACGCAGAGTCTCCTTGATGATCGACAAAGCTTTGCGACGCAGGCAGATGGCCTGCACAGGCAGGCGGGAAGCCTGCACGACGACTGAAGACAGCCCACCGCCGGGCGTTCAACTCCGTCCGGTGGGGAAAAAACATATCGGCAATCCGGCCGCGCCTTCGTGATCAGCCGGCGACGGATCTCGCGGCGGCCACGACGGCGTGCAGGTTCTCAGGCGGGACGGCCTGCGGATCGAACGTGCAGCCGGCGGCGATGATGATGGGGCGAGTCTGGGCCTGCCGCAAGGCGTCGTGGACTTCGGCGGCACACGCCTCGGGCGTGCCTTGCGGGAGCGTTCGCAGGTTGTCCACGCCGGCGGCGATTGCTGGCCGAACGCGGTCTCGGGCGTAGGCGATGCTGGGCCCGCCGCTCCGATCGGCCCAGTTGATCACCTGGGCGGGATAGTCGGCAAAGGCGGCGAAATTCTGCGGCCGCCCGCACGCGTGGACGAAGTTGAACGTGCCTGCTGACGCCGCCGCCAGGATGGCCAAATCAATATCCCGGAGCAGCTCGTCGTAAGTGTCCGGTCCGTTGGCGGGGCGGTTGACCCAGTCGTCCCGGACGGACAGGAACACACCGTCGGCTCCGGCGAGGATGCACTGCCGAGCCGTATCCGCGAGCGTCTCACCGATGGCCTGCAGGGCGGCTCGGACGGCCTGGCGATCCTGTCGCAGCAGGGCGGTGATGGTTTCGTCGCGATCGTCCTCCGAATGCATCTTGGGAGGGCCATGCACGTCGCTCGGCGGCTGCGTGAGGTAGCGAAGCACGGCCCATGCGTTGAACAGCGTGGTGGTCATGAGTACGTCGGGGCCCAGCTTCTCTCGAAGCTTTCGCAGGACTTCCAGTTGTCCGCCGTACGCCACGTCGCCCGGCACCGGCCGAAGCTTCTTCAGGTCCTCCACCGTGCGGACCACCGTGACCTCGCCTCGCGGGAACAGGTGGTCGTTCATCACCTTCAGAAAATCGAGGTCGTACGTCTCGAAGAACCGCAGGTGTGCGTCCACGGCCGCCTGTCCGGTCGCCTGGTCCGGCGGAAAGTGGTGCCAGAAGCAGACCGGGGGATGATCCGGATGCCGGTTTTGCAGAACCGCCTCAACTCGCTCGCGTTTGGTTGGCATGACGGCGAATGTATAGGCCCCGCGCGCCGTTTAATCAAGTCTCGGTGGAATTCGGGGGGCGGGCATCTGCCTCATGCGAATCGCCCGCAACCCATTCGAACCGAGTCCGCCGGAACAAGCCCGCCGGCTCGTCGGTTGTGCACGGACGTGCGTTTTCATCAGCGAGCGGCGGGGCTTGACCCTGCTGACTCTGTTCGGATGCAGCTTGCTCTCTTTGCGAACAACCCCTCGGAGAGCAACTCTTTACGCCGTCTCATTTTCGGTTCAGTACACTGGATTTCCGCCGGATGCCCTCAATCGAAGAGGCGCTGCTGGCCGGGAGCCTGCGTGGCACGGCGGTGCATGACGTCCTGGGCCTCGTTGATCAACTCGCCGAGGTCCTCGAAATGGCGGTAGACGCTGGCGAAGCGGACGTAGGCGATCTGGTCGATATCGCGGAGGTGATCGCCAATCAGCAACCCGATGTACTGGCTGCTCACTTCTCGCTCATTGTTGCGGAAAATGATGTCCTCGACGTTGTCCACCAACCGCTCGAGTGCGGCATCGTCCACCGGACGCTTCCAGCAGGCTCGCTGGAGTCCGCGCAGGATTTTGGACCGATCATAGGGGACGCGCGTGCCGTCGCGTTTGATGACGGTCACGCGAATTTCGTTTTCCGCCCGTTCCTTCGTGGTGAATCGCTTCTTGCACTTGAGGCACATGCGACGGCGGCGAATCACGTCTCCGCCTTCGCTGAGCCGCGAGTCGATGACCTTGTCCTGGTTGGTTTCCTTGCAGAAGGGGCAACGCATATCGATGCTTCCGTTCCCACTTGCCGGACACCGCTCGCCGCACGCCTGCCGGCCGGGGCGAAACCGTGAGCCCGCCTGGCCGGGTTCGCATGGACGGGGGCAGACCGGGCTCCGATTGGCCGTTCAGCCGTTCGGCCTGCCTGCCGGTCTTGCCGGCATCGCTTCGCCGGGGCACGATCTCATAATCCTTGGCGGCTGATCGGCGATGAGCGTCCGGGCGGAAAGGGCTCGTCCCCGCACGCCCGGCGCGTGGGTCGCACATTTCCGATTTCCGGCGCATTGGAGTATAACAGCAATCAGGCCACAATATATAGTGGCCGGGGGGAAATGTCTCCTGTTCGGTTGGGGCCGCGGGCGGTCCCACTTGTTGTTTTCGGGGCGGCTCGGACGCAAGGCCCAGGCCGAGAGCGGGTGGCGGGCCCACCTCGCCGGATGAGTTGGGCAAGAATACTGGTATGGCATCAAGACTTATCGAAAAGACGGTCGGACCGCATCGCCTGCTCGGATTCAGCATGGCCGGCGAGGAGACGGTGATCATCCTGCCGGAAATGAACGTCGCGTTCGACGTGGGCCGGGCTCCTCGCGAGTTGATCAACATCGACTACGTGTGCCTGACGCACGGGCACATGGACCACTCGGCCGGCTTGGCCTATTACTTCTCGCAACGCAACTTCCAGGGGCTCCCGCCCGGCTGCGTGCTGGCCCACCATCGGCTCGTGCCGGCCATTCAGGATCTCATGCAGGTCTACGGACGCATCGAAGGCCATGTCACGCCCGCTCAGGTCATCGGCGTGGACGAGGACGAGGACGTGGCCATCCGGCGGGATCTGCTGGTTCGGCCGTTCCGCGTTCGGCATTCCGGATCCGCCTTGGGTTTTTCGGTGATCGAGGTGCGCAAGAAATTGCGGCCCGAGCTGGCCGAGCTGTCGGGCCAGCAGATCGCGGAGCTGAAGCGCAGCGGCCAGGAGGTCGAGTATCGGCTCGAGATTCCGCGTGTGGCCTTCTGCGGCGACAGCGCGCCGGGCGACTATCTCGATCACCCGCACGTTCGCGATGCCGAGGTGGTCATCATCGAGTGTACGTTCTTCGAGGGCGACCACATCGACCGGGCCTACCTGGGGCAGCATACGCACGTGAACGACTTGCCGGGCGTGCTGGCCAGGCTGAACAGCAAGTACGTCGTCATCAGCCACATAACTCGTCGCACGGGCATCGCCGAGGCCAAGCGGCGATTGCTGCAGGTACTCAAACCCGCGGACATCCAGCGCGTGGTGGTTCTGATGGACCGGCCGCCGCGCAATCGGCGCGAGACGTTGCGTCCCGTCGCTTCCGACGAGGGTTGATCGTTTCTAGCTATCAGCTGTCAGCTCTCAGCTATCAGCCAGAGGTCCGGCTCACAGCTCAGAGCCCACAGCTCACAGCTCATAGCTTTTATCTCACCGCTTGGTTCCGGGGCGACGCAGCGCGAGGCCGAGGCCCAGGACGAGCAGCGACAGCGTGGCCGGCTCGGGGACCTGCGGTTCCGGCTTGATGTCCGGCGGTATCACGTGACCGGAGTCGCCGCTGCTCACCGTGCGGGTGGCCACGATGGAGCCGGTCAGCGTTATCTCGAACCACTCGCAGCGGCTGGGCAGCCACGAATCGATCTTGGCCATGAACGTGCTGTTCACGGGGATGGTGATGGTCTCGACCGAGCCGTTCACCGTGACGGTGCCGGCGGTCGAAACCTCGTTGGCGACGTCGGTGCCTTGCAGTGGAACACGGCCACGGCCGGTCGCCAGCCACACGAGGCCCGCTCCGGCGTAGTCCATGTTGCCACTCGTTGCGGTGGCCGTCAGCTGCGACGCGTCGAACCGGCCGTTCGTGAGAGCCAATGTCGGGCCGGACAAGTCCAGCGTGACATTGCGGAACGCCACGTTGACGTCGCCGAACAGGCCGAGGCAGTGGAACCCGGCGTAATCGGCCTGCTGCCGGCCGCAGCCGCCCCAGGCACGCGGCCGAAAAGATCCGCCGGGTTCGGCGTCAAGCGTCACGCTAACCAGCTCGATGGTGTCGTTGGTCAATTCGGCTTTGATCTGTCCCTGGTACGAGGTGATCAGACTGTCCGCCGGCTTTCCCCACAAACGCAAACCGTTCCAACTGCCGCTCATGGCCAGCGAACTCTGCGCCGGATCCACCGTGTAGTTGACCCGTGTGCCCCAAGCGGGTGAGCACAAGGTCAGTGCGGCGACGGCGCAAGCCATCCATGGTCCACATGGTGGACGCTTGCCGTGCATTCAAACCCTCCATCCTTGCCGTAAAGCTCGCACCGGAACCGGCCCGCCCCCTCGGATCGAACGCCCGATTCGGTCTCGCGCAACCTAGCGGCCGGACCGTTGCGGCCCTGGCGGGCAACCGCGCACCGCGTGCCGGTTGACCTGCTCCGACGGCGCCGGAGCAAGACTCATCTTGATGTCATCGATACCACGCGACCGCGCGGGCTGAACCGCGCAGCCTGAAACTTCCCCCCGATGTTTCACTGCTTGATATCCGGAGATTGCGGGCGAATCAAGCCGCGTTCTCGCAAATTGGCTCGAAAGTCGTTTTCTGCCGATGGTAGGTATACCGTTTACGGAAATTTGGTTTTCAGACTGACATTCTGCATGTTCCTGGAGGATCGCATGACTCGCCAACCCATTTCGCGGATCGACAACGCCCGGCTGCGGGGCCGAGACGGGCTGTACACCATCGGCGTGGAGTCCGGCCGGATTGTGAGCGTGGACCCGCAGCCCACGGCGGGCTCGCCGCCGAGCGCGGATCGCGTCGATGCCGCGGGCGGGTTGGTGCTGCCCAGTTTCATCGACCTCCATTTGCACTTGGACCTGGCTTACTCACTGGAGATTGTCCCCGAGAACAAGAGCGGCACGCTGCTCGAAGCCATCGCTTTGTATTCCGAGGCCAAAAAGACGTTCACGCCGGACAGCGTTCGCGAGCGAGCCGTGCGAGCCATTCGCGACGAGATCTCGTTCGGCACGGGAGCCATCCGCAACCATGTCGATGTCGGCTCGACAGCGGGCCTTCGGCTGTGCGAGGGCGTCCTGGCCGCTCGTGAGCAGATGAAGGACTTCATCGACATCGAGGTGGTCGTCTTCCCGCAGGACGGCGTGATCCGCGATCACGGAGCGGTGGACCGGATGCGGGAGGCCATGCGCATGGGCTGCGACATCATTGGCGGCATCGCGCACTACGAACGCACGCCGGAGGACAGCCGGCGGCAGATCGAGCTGTTGTTCGACTTGGCCGAGGAGTTCAACGCCCGTATCGACTGCCACATCGACGAGACCGACTCGCCGCTGTCCCGCTGCGTGGAGTACCTGGCGGCCGAGACCATTCGGCGCGGCTGGCAGGGCCGTGTGACCGCGTCGCACGTCTGTGCCTTGTCGAGTTACGAGCCCGTGCACGCCGCCAAGGTAATCGGCCTGATCGCCGAGGCGGGCATCCACGTGGTGACCAACCCGGGCGTCAACCTCCATTTGCAGGGGCGGTTCGACACGTACCCGAAGCGGCGAGGGCTGACCCGGGTTCGCGAACTCATGGCAGCCGGCGTGAACGTCTCGGCCGGGCAGGACTGCATCAAGGATCCGTTCTATCCGTTCGGCACGGGTCAGATGCTGGAGGTCGCCCATCTGCTTGTGCATGCCGACCATTTGTCGCTGCCGCACCAGGTCGAGGCGGCCATGGACTGCATCACCGTGAATCCGTCACGGAGCATGCAGCGGACGGACTATGGCACGGAGCCGGGCTGCCGGGCTGATCTGGTGGTGCTGCCGGTGGACAGCGTGCACGAAGCCATCCGCTGCCGCCCGCGTCCCACGGCGGTGATCAAGAACGGCCATCGCCTCACGTCGTGATGGGTCGCGCGGAACCACAGAGACGGAGAGGCACGGGCAAGAGCTTTCAGCTCTCAGCTGTCAGCTATCAGCTATGAGCTATCAGCCGGATGTCTGGCTCACAGCCCACTGCCCCCGACTCATGGCTCACGGCTCCGAGCTGATAGCTCACAGTTCTGCAAGAAACCTCGTTCTTTCTGCCCGGAATGGGGCAGGGGTCAGTAGCCGGGCGGCGTAAGCCCCCGGTTAGCGGCGAAGCTCCACTCGTTTCTCCCCCTCTCTTTCCATGGAGCCCCGGCAGGGGCGGCAGATGTAGCCCGGACGGAGAAGCGTCAGGTGGCACGGGGCGCGAATTGGCGGATGGGCGGCAGGGCAGTAAGGTATCGCCGGCGTGGCTGGGGAAGCGAGCAGCGGTTGGCACTTCGGGATTCGCACGCGGGTGAAGAACGGGGCGGGGCGTGGTCGATAGAAAGAAACATGGCTATGTCCGATAATCCGGTAGTGCGATCGGCGGCTACAAGGCGGCGAAGGCAATACGTCGTCTGGGCGGCGTTTTCAATGCTGGCGGCGGGCGGATGCGTGCCGGGCAGCAAGCTGGTGCCGTTCGCGGCCATGCGGGCGGATGCGGCGGCCAAACGCGGCAACGAACTGCTGCAGGTGGAGGATTACGAGGCCGCGCTGGCGGAGTTCGAACAAGCGATCGATCTGCATCCGGGGCTGGCGTCGGCACATGAGAAGATCGGCCTAATCCAGGAGCAGCGGGGCGACCTGCCGGCGGCGGCCAAGGCGTACTCCGAGGCTGTGAAGCTCGCCCCCCAGCGGTTCGACTATTCGGTGGCGCTGGCGGGCGTCTACCAGAAGATGCGCAGCTTCGCCGAAGCGGTCCGGGCGTATCTGCACGCGTGCGACCTGGACCCGCAGAGTTATTACGCGCGACTAAATCTGGGCATCTGCTATCGCGAGGCGGGGCAGTACGACGAGGCCATCGCCTGCTTTACCAAAGCGGCGGAATTGGCCCCGGACGATCCGGCGGCATACGCGCAGATGGCAATGGCTTACGAGGCTCAAGGCAAGGATCACGACGCCTTGCGCGAGTTTAACGCGTCGCTCGAGCGCGACCCCGCGCAGCCGGAAGTGCTGGTGAGCATGGGCACGGTCATGATCCGGCAGGATCGGATCGGCTCAGCCCGCGAAGCGTTCAAGAAGGCCATTGACCTGGATCCCACGTGTGCCCGGGCATACGAGCGCCTGGGCTTCTGCTATTTTCGCGAACGGGAATACGAAGACGCGCTGAATCAATACCAGTACGCGATACTGCTCGATCATCGCATGGCCGAGGCTCATTCCGGGCTGGGCGCGGTGCGGATGGCGATGTTCCTGCAGGATCCGGCCAAAGCCGAGCTTCGCCGGATGGCGTTGGAGCATTGGCATCGCTCGCTGGAGATCAATCCTGACCAGCCCAAGATCCGAGCGTTGATCGAAAAGTACCGCGACAAACCCGCGCAGGGAGAAGAGGCCGTACTGCTCGGTGCGGCGGGAGGGTTGTCCGATGACGGGCAGTAGCATGAGGATCGCAGTGGCGGTGCTGGCGGGATGGGGGGGCCTGTTGGCCGGTTGTGCATCCCGATCGGTGGCAGGGAACGATTGGCCTGGTCGGGCCGAAGCCACGGCGAACATGCGGTTGTCCTCGCACTCGACCGCGTGCGTGGCTCCAACGTCCGGATGGCATCGCACGGTCGAGACGCCGGCGACGAGCATCGAATTTCCACGGTTCAGCCTGGCGGCGATGGAGGAGAGCAGCACCGGCGAAGCTGCGGTTTCCGCCACGCTTCCCGCCGACGCATCAGTGCCGGCCGAGTCGCCGGCCGACGAGCCATCCGGCGAAGGCACGGTGACGGCAGAGGCCGAGCCCGTGCAGCGCGGACCGTTGCCCGGCTTCGGCGAGACAGTCAAACGCGATCTGCGCGAGATGCCCGGGGTGCTGTGGAGCGACACGAAAGCGGCATTCGGCAATCCGTGGAATCTTCTGCTGCTGGCCAGTGCGGGCGGGGCATCCATCGCACTGCGGACCACCGATGCCGACGATCAGGCCGATCGCAATTTCCGGAACCATCCCACGTTCAACAGTTGCTGGGCCGACACGTTCGGGGCGATAGGCAACCCGGCGACGCATTTTGCCCTGGCCGGCGTCTGGTATCTGGCCGGCCAGCAGATGCAGGATGACAAGACGTACGAGGTTGGCCGCAAGCTGTTCAGCGCACTGATCATCAACGGCGTGACGACCATGGGCCTGAAGGTGGCGGCGTGGGACGACTCCCCTAACGGCGAGTGGGGGGCGTGGCCGTCGGGGCACGTGTCGAGCACCATGACGGTCGCGACGGTGCTCAACCGGGCGTATGGTCCGCTGGTCGGCGTGCCCATGTTCGGCCTGACCGGGCTGGTGGCCGTCGAGCGGATGGACAGCCGAGAGCACTGGCTGTCCGATGTCGTGTTCGGGGCCGTGTTGGGCTGGGTGGTCGGCGAAACCGTGTTCAAAGAGCATCAGCCCGAAATCATGGGCGGAGCCGTCGTGCCCTACGTCGATCCGGTCTACGGCGGGGCGGGCCTGGCATGGGTCAAGCCGCTCGGCGAGCCTGCACCCAAGCCTGTTTCCCACTAACCAACTCTCCATGTCCTGCCTATAGTACTCCCGTGTGCGTCCAGACGGGCTGCCACCGCTCCGAGAGCAGCGGCTTCGTGGCGCGCGCGACGGACGCACGAGCGGTTACGTGAGTGTAGGACAATTCGGCCTCGACGAGGTTCACAGCCCATGAACGGCGACGTCAAGAAGCAGGTGGCCCGGCCCATCGGGCAGATTCCCAGCGGTTGTTTCGTGATGACGGCCTCACACGGCGGCAGGGCCACGGGCATTCTGGCTTCGTGGGTGCAACAGGCATCGTTTGATCCGCCCATGGTTACGGTCGCGGTCAAGCAGGGGCGGCCGATCCAGGAGTTGATCGAGGCGTCGGGGCACTTCGTGCTTAACCACGTCAACGAGAATCCGCTTTCCATGTTTCGTCACTTCGGTCGGGGCTTTCGGCTCGATGAGCCGGCGTTCGACGGCTTGTCCACGCAGACCGATCCGGCGGGCATCATCCTGCAGGATTGCGCGGGGCACCTGAGTTGCCGAGTGGTCAACAGCGTCGAGACCGGCGATCACCGGTTGTACATCGGCGAGGTCATCGGCGGGTCGTACAAGGGCGACGAGCGGCCCTATGTGCATCTGCGGTCGAACGGGCTTCAATACTGACAACAAGCTGTAAGCTATGAGCTCCAAACTATAAGCCGGAGGCTGTCAGCTGTGAGCTCTGAGCTGATAGCCGATGGCTGATAGCTGAAAGCTGAGAGCTGACAGCTATTCTCATCATCCGACGTTGGATTGGGGTGGGGCGTCGAGCTCGCCGAAGAGGCCGAGCGTCTGATTTTTTCGCCGGGCTGCGCGGGCCTTCTTGTCGGCCAGACGCTTGCCGGCGGCAGTCGGCGGCGCGCTGCGCAACGGCTCCTCGGCGCCCTCGAGCGGATCGCCCGGACGGATGCTGTCGAGCCGCTTGTTCACGTTGGCCGTGTACTCCTCCGACAATTCAAACCCGATGAACTTTCGCTTGAGCTTCTTCGCGACGGCCAGCGTCGTGCCGCTGCCTGCGAACGGATCGAGCACCAAATCACCGGGGTTCGAACACGCCTGAATGATCCGGCCCAGCAGTCGTTCGGGCATCTGGCAGCCGTGCCAGCCCTTGCGCTCCTTGAACGTTCCGCACACACGGGGGAAGTACCACGTGTCTTCGTGAGCCTGGAAGCTGTCGGGGATGTCCTGCGGCCGCAGGATCCACGTGTCGTCGGGCACCCGGCCGCGGCTGTCGGCGCGGCGGTCGGCGTAGACGAGCTGACGCGCGGACGGGACGCGGATGGCGTCGTCGTTGAAAGTGAACGAATCAGGATCCTTGATGAAGTAGAACAGATGGGCGTGGCTGCGGCTGAACTTGTACTTGCAGTGCACGCCGAACGTGTAATACCAGATGACCCAGCTGCGGCAGGTCAGACCGAGTTTGCGCGTGGCGAGAACCTTCAGTTCGGCGGCGTACTCGTCGCCGATGGCCAGCCAGAATGTGCCCGTGGGCTTGAGCACGCGGATGACCGCCGCCATCCACTGTTCGGACCAGGCGAGGTAGTCGTCGGCCGCCTTGCGATCGTCGTAGACGTCGTACTCATAGCCGATGTTGAAAGGCGGATCGGCAAACGCCAAATCGACCGAGCCTGGCTTCATGCGGCTCATGCCTTCGATGCAGTCACCGTTCACTACCTGGTCCCCTGTTTTCGCATTTACTAACTGGCTCATTGTGCGTTCTCTGCCGATATGGCTTTTATCCAGGCCCTAGCTTCGTCCATGATCATCACTCACATCCCCACTCCTTCCACGCCTCAAACTTCCGCCCCTCCCGCTCCTGCCGCTCCCACTCGGCGTCGGTCAGGCCGTCGCAGAGACAGGGGCGGTCTTCGTCGCCGCAGCGTGGGCATCTCTCCGGTATTGCAACACCGTCTTCGCTTTCGCTATCAGTGGCCATATGGTCTCCTTGTTTGCGTGAGCCCTTCCGTTCAACAGCACATACGTCGAGTGGCTGTGACCGAAAATCTTGGACAGCAATGGAAATGAAATTGGCCTGTATCCATCCGGCCGCACGCCATCCCACGCAATGACGCAATCGCCTTTTTTATTGACCATCACAAGGTCCCGCATCAGGCGGATGAACACGCAGCGGGCTCGCGATATCGGGACCGTCTTACGGTTGCCCATGATTTGCAGTCTCGTGCATTCGCCGCATACTTCGGCGACGGCGCCCAACACATCCCATGCGAACGCCTCAAATTCATCGCGTGTCATAGTGCCCTGCTGCCTACGGGACGCCTCGCTCATGCCCGCATCCTCCGCCCGAACTCCGCCAACAGCAGTGCCTCGGCCATGCCGTCGTGGTCGCTGCGGCACCGCTCTGAGGCTCGTAGTGAAACCCCAGGGAACAGCCGCCGCGCCACGCGGATCGAGGCCGCCTTGCCGTCGTCCTTGTTCTCGCCCGCGAGGATGATCTTCTTCCAGGTTTGCGGCGGAACCTCGTGATAGGGGATCTGGAACGCCCCCAGCATGCCCAGGAGGATGCCGTAGCCGCAGCCAAAGGCGAACGTGCTGCTGGCGCCCTGCTTTGGCATAGCGTGCACTTTCTCGATGACCGCGAAAGGCTCCTCGTCTTCGGCGAACTCGAGCAGTTGCCGAATCCGGTCCAGGTCGTACGCCTTGTTGCTGTACGGCATCGGCCACACCTGGGCCAGCCGCTTGTCCGGATTGATGACCGCGATTGCTCCGGCCGCCCCGGGGTCGATTCCGATGATGCTCTTGCTCATGCTCAGTCTTCTCCTTCCCAGTCGAAGCCGGTATCCGCACCCGGACTCGCCGGCCGTGAAACGTCTTCCGTCGCCCACTGCTGCAGCAGGTTCTCGTGCGCCTCGCAAGCCCGACGGCCCAGGTACTGCGTCGTACCCGGCTGGTCACACCAGTGGCACGCTTCCGCTGGTGGCACCCAGCCGTCGAGCAGCCGGGCCTTGATCCGCTCGATCTCGGCATCACCGACCGATCTGCCCATCGGGCGGGGTCCGATTGCTCTCCGCTCGTCGTCGATCCGCCGCCGGCTGGTGGTTTGCTTGGCCATGTCACGCGCTCCTGTGTGCTCCGATCAGGCCGGGCAGGCTCACCCCCGTTGCCTGCACGTGGGCCTGATTGCTGGAATGGATCACTCCTCCTCGCCCTCGTGCGTCGTGCAGTCACCCGTCCGCGTGCACATGACCTTGCCCTTGAGGGCCGCGAACCGGCCAAGCTGGCGGAGGTCCACTTCGCTCTTGACGAACTGCAGCGACAGGTTGATGACCCCCGTGCGAACCGAGTAGCCGGAACACGTGGCGATGCCCTCGAAGTCGATCGAGGACTCGACCAGCTTGGTCTGGCCGTCTGGCTCTTTCTTGCCCGCGTTAGGGTCGGCCTCGAGCATGACCCGAAGCTGGGCCCCGCAGAACACCTCGTCGGCCTCGTCCACGCCGATGTCGCTCCGCGGGATCGACAAGCCCACGCTCGCCTTGTCCTTGGCGATGGACACGCTCTTGAGCGTGCATTCGTACTCGTGCTCGAAGAGTTTCTTGGGCTTGCCCTTGCCGTCCCCGTTGCCGGCGGCCTCCTGCTGGATGTTTTTCCTGCCTCGAACCATGATGCGTTCAGACTCCTTTCGATTGTGAGAGTTCCTAGAATGGGATCCACTCCCGATGACACTTGTCCGAGCAGCACGCTCCCCACTTACCCCGGGGCCGCATGAACCGTCCGCAGTTGGCGCAGCTGTGCTCATTGAGCCACCAGAACAGCCGCCCGACGATTCGCACGATGTGCTTCATTTGCTGACCCTCCGATCCTGGCCGACGAACTTGATGACCGTGCCGCCCACCATCCGGCTCGCAATCCGGTCGTCGTAGACGCGGGACAGCTCCGTGGGGCCCAGGTTGCTCACGAGGACGAGCGGCTGACCCTGCCGGCGGTCCAGGCTCATCTTCACGATCTCGTAGTGGGTGTCGCTGACCTTGTCCCGGGCCCCGATCTCATCCAGGCAGATGACGCTGCTGACGGTCCACCAGTGCCACAAATCCGATTCCGAGATCGGCCCGCGACATCCGGACGGCTCGTACTGGCCCAGCTTGGCGGCGGTCATCACGGCCACCCACTCGCCCGCGGTGATGTATGCTGGCCGCCAGCCCGGAAACACCTTGCGGTTCTCGTTGGCGTAGTCGAGCAGGCACAGTGCGGCGCAGGTCTTCCCGACGCCGGCCGGACCCCAGAGCAGCAGCGGCCAGGCAGCCTGTCGCTTGGCATGAGCCGCCAGCAGTCGGCCAATCAGGGTCCGCTTGCGGCCGTCGATCAGGTCGCGATCCCGGGTCACCTCGGGGCAGCACTCCTGCCATTTGGCGAAACTCTCGCTCATGCCTCCATCCCCACGTTGTCGTACTTGCCAGGAGGTGCCGCGACACGCGACGGACCCATGGCTGGTGCGCCGCCAAACAGGCCGCCAGCCGGCGCCGAGCCGCCGCGATCCTGTGATCGCTGGAACCAGCCCGTAAGGAATTTCCGGTAGTTGGATTTGCGGCCTTTGGCTGGATTGCTCAAGCACCACTCCAAGGCCCGCTTGGCCTCGCCGCGCACATCGACCGCCGGGTAGGCCGCGGACCAGGCCTGCCAGTCGGCCTCAAGAATTCCAACCCACTCGCGCCTGTCGCGATCGAGATTGATCCGAGCAGAAAGAGAAGAAGAAGTACTCTTCTTCTTCTCTATATCTTCTCTTATCTTATCTGGTCCCGCATTTGTCCCGTTCGTATCGGGACAATCTTCCGCACGCTGCCGTCGTTTCTTGCGTGCCTCAAGTGCCCTTGCTTTCGCCACTTGCGAGTTGTGTCTATAGAAGTTCTTGAACACGATGCCGTCTGATCGGACCTCGATCCAGCCGCAATCGACCAGCGATCTGCTGACAGATTTCGTACAGCAAATGTCGTCAATAGCGGTACAATCTATGCCGGGAATGAAGGCGTCCTTTTCCTTCCGCTTCGACTGCGGCGGCGCGTTGTCGTCAGCCCACTCCCAGAGCTTCATGAGCCTCGCCGCAACTTCGTTCCTGGAGAGACCAAGGGCCTTGGCCATCCGAAAGACTTCCGGCTTTTCCGTCAGCCCCTTGCACCATTTGATCCAATTACCTGCCACGGGCTCCCTCCCTCAAAACAGCCTTCCTTGTGGATCCACGGGCTCCGGCGCCTTGGCGGGCCTCTCGGGCCGGCCTGACGCCTGCGGTGCTGCTGGCGGGCTCGTCTGGGCCCTTGCCGCGCACGTGAGGAAGTGGGGCCGCCAGACCCAGGCCAGCCGCTTGCCCTTGCTCTTGGCGAACGCCTCTACCTCTTCCTTGGGCTTGGTGCGGTCCATCACCCATCCGTGAACGGGCGCCATGGTCCGCTTGTCCCAGCCCATCCACGCCCCGCCGTCGTCCACCATCACCAGGGCGAGCACGTAGTCCACGCAGGTCAGGCCGCGACGCCCGGGGATGGCGATGAAGTCCACATTGCGATGGCACTTGGAGCACGGCCGCGGCATTAGGTCCTCGCTTCCTTCACGATCGCCTCGACGTCGATCTGTAACTGCTTGGCGCGATAACAATCCGCCAAAGCTCCGAGGAAGTGGGCCATTATACGGACCGTATCTGTGTTTAATTTGACCGGCTGACCACTGGCCAACGCGAGCAGGTACTCGTAGTTATCATCCGCGAACTGCATGCCCAATTCCGCCACTTTTCCTGCCCAGGTGAGCGCTTCGCTGGTCGATACGTTGTCAGGGATCAGGCATTTCTCGCGCCATGTGGCAATCGCTTCCTGTTGAGTCATGACCGCTTTGCTTGCCTCCTGTAGTTTTCGCTCGATCGCCACCCGCTCCATCCGCAGGCCGGCCAGCGCCTGGCTCTCGTACCGCATCTGAGCGGCCCGGTGCTCGCATTCGCCCCGCAGTTGCCGGGCCAGCCGGGCCACCTGCTCGGCGTCGTAGTCCCGGCCGACCTCCCGCAAGTCCTCCGCCTCCTGCTCGAGCATGAGGGCGCGTGCCCCCTTGGCGTGGTACGCATCCGCCACATCGCGCATGGCCTGTAGCCGCGCCTCCGCACCGGCAATCTCTCTGTCGATTCGTTCCAGTTCGCGGTTGAGTTCGAGCATGTCTGCCATGTCCTACTGATCCTCCGTGGTCAGGTGGTCGTGCGGGTCGTAGCCCCGGGCCTCGTCCGCCAGCTCCAGATTGGCCTGCTCGGGGTACGATCCCGATAAGCCCGTTGCCGTGAGAAGCGACGCGTTGTGTCACACGGCATTGCTTGCAGGCCGTTCGCCGGTCGCTCCCGGCTGTCTCACCACTTCGGGCCTCATGCCCCGGCAGGTGACGCCGTCCGGCATGCTGCCCCCTCCTCGCGATGCCCGTCCGGGGGCCGGGACGGGATGCGATGCGTCATCCTGACGCGGACCGCCGAGTGCTCGCGAGGCTCACACTTACTCGGCGGCGCCTCGGTTGAGGGCTATCGGGTGAACCGTTCGGGGTTTCCTCGCTTCCTCTTGCCGCCTTCGCTCTTGGTCGTGTAACCGGGAAGCAGTTCGCCTTGATTGGTCTCCGTGGCCGGCGGCGTGACCATGGCTTTCTGCATGGCGTCCGCGAGGGCCTGCAACTGGTCGAGCGAGGCGTTCGACGGCTGTCGTGTTCCGTCGAAACCGTGCTCGATCAGGATCGGACTGGCCTTTGCGCTGCCCAAGGCGTTGATCGATGCCTTGATCGACTCGATGAGTTCGGCCTTGACCTCGTCCTCGGGGTTGACTGGCCCCTCCGACCCGGAAGCCTCGGGCTCATCCTTGGGCGCCTGCTCGGGCTCTTTCCCCTTGGCGAGACGATCGGCGAGACGATCGGCGAGGGCCTGCGTGGCCGGCTTGCTCGGATCGGCCTGGGCCTGCTCGGGCGGGAAGAACGATTCGACGCTGGCCATGTTGTCCTGCAGGCTGGTGGCGATCTTGCGGAGCGTGATCAGCTCGGTTTCCGTGATGGCGTCCAGACGATGGCCGAGCCGCTTTTCGATCTGGGTAGCGGTCACCCCGTACCGCTCCTCGAAGAACTTGACCATCTTGCGGGCCCGGTCGACCAGCGGCTCTTTGGTGTCGCCGGCGAGCGTCTTGTCGCACTGCTCGATGGCCGCCTCGACGACGTCGGCGGGGATCACGCCGAGGATGCACGCCCGAAGGCGTCGGGCTCCCTGGTTGGCGCACAACTCATAGATGTCGCGGGGGTCGGTGAGGCGATACGAGCCCCGCCGGGTGTGCCGCTCGTGCTTGACGGTGAAGATGCGGGTCTGCCGGACGTTGGTCTCCTGATCCCAGCAGTACGCACACATGGTGGACTCGCCGTCGCGCTGCTCGGTCTCGATGATGCCGAAGTCGAGGTTGCCCCAGTTCTGGGCTATGACTTCAGCGAGGCGGATCGACGGACCGCTTACCGTCTCGTTGCCGCGGGGGTAGGCGTACTGGCTTTTGGTCGCCAGGCTCTTGCGCTTGCAGGCATCCATGATCCTCTGGTAAGCGGCCACCTGGTCGCGCGGGAACCGCTTGGCCATGACGATAGCCGCCTGGACCTCCTGGGCCGCCCGGGTCTGGGCGATCTCGATAGCCGCCCCGGGACCGCGACCCTGTGCCGGCCGCTCATCGTCGTAGGCCATCATGTCGCCACCGGCATCCTGCCGCTTCACGGGCATGGTGTTCTGCTGTCCCATGGTCTTACTTGCTTCCTTTCTTGGCTTTGGGTTTGACGATCCGAAGGACTGGGAACGATGTCGTCTTCATGAACGCCGCCGCGATCTCCGGCCGCTCGGCCTTCAGCCGCGTCAAGTCGATCTGGCTGCGTGACTGCGTCAGGTAGGTGACCAGGCCGACGTCCCCGGCGTCCCCGCAGTCGGCATCGCCGAGTGCCGCCAGCAGGGCGGCCTTGGCCCGGTCCTCGTCCATCTGGGCTGCCTTGACTGCTTCCTGGGCCTGCCGGTAGGCCAGCACGAGGGCCGGATCCACCGGGACCGTCTTGCCCGGTACGCGGCGGACGCGCCGCAGTGTCTCGAGCGAGGGCGTCGTGTCGATCGGGGGGATGTCCGCGAGCACGTGCTTCTCCCAGAAGTGCACGGCCGCCTCGCAGATGGTGTCGGCGAGCTGCACGTTGAAGGGCACCTCGTACATGGCCAGCCGGCCAGCGATCAGCCCTGCGACGTGACAACGTGAGACTGCGCGGGTCTTGCGCTGGCAGATCATGTGCACGTGACACTGAATGATCACCTCGTCGGGAACCTCGTCCGTGCCGGCCTCGCCCCAGGCGTCGAACGACGGATTGGTCAGCTCGACCTTTTTGCACTCGACCGGCTCTTCGCCTCGCTCAATGGCTATGGCGTCGATGTGGGCACCGAGGTAGGCGTCGGGAAACGTGCGAAACTGGTTGCGGGCGATCTTGCCGAGCTGTGATTCCGCGTAGAGCAGAATGCCCTCCTCGAGGAACGTGCCGGCCATCATGGCCTCGCTGGGCTCTCGCTCCTGGAGCTTGCCGGTCTTCTCGAGATAGACATCGTAGGCCGTGGCCCACGGGCTCACGCCCAGGATGGCCGCCATGTCCGATGATCCGATGAACTTGCGCCGTTGCTTGCGTTGGGCTTCCGTAATCGGCAAGGAATGCCTCCTCGTTAAAGCTGGTTGTATCCTCAGTTTGGACGACGGCCGATTGATGCGTACCCAGACGGCGGGGCTGACGACACGTGAGGCATCAGCCGGGCCGTGCGGATACGCTTCCGCACGTTCCGATGAATCATCCGTTGCCGTAGCCGTAGCCGTCGCCGTAGCCGTTGACGCAGCCGTCTCCGTAGCCGTTGCCGTAGCCGTAGCCGTCGCCGTAGCCGTAGACGTAGCCGTCGCCGTCGCCGTAGCCGCTGCCGTAGCCGTCGCCGTAGCCGTAGACGTAGCCGTCGCCGCAGCCGTTGCCGTCTCCGTCGCCGTAGCCTTCGCCGTGGCCGTCGCCGTCGCCGTAGTTGTAGCCGTCGCCGTAGGTTCTGACTTCGGCGCCTTCAGGATCGATCACTGACCGCATACGTGCCCCTGCCACTTCTCTGCGTCACAGTCGATACTCATGACCACGGCCAGTTCGTGGACGCGAACCGTGCCGGCCGGGTCGAGCACAGTGTCGGCCGTCGGGCCGCCAGCGGCGATCTCGCCCAGCCCCTTCGTCGTGCCCCAGCGACGGATCACGCTGGACTTGCTGACTACGACCTCGCTGCCTTCCTTCTTCGTCTCGCCGACGACCACCCAGCCACGTTGCAATACCAGGATCTGAATCTTGGGCACCATGTGCTTCTCCTTGCCGCGTTCGCGGCGATTGAAATGACCTGCACACCACTGCGACCGCCAGGACTCGAACCTGGATCGCCGGATGTAAGATCCGGTGCTCTGCCAATTGAACTACGGCCGCATGTGCCCGGGCGAGACACCACCCGGGCTTTCGCAAGACACGTCACCGCGCGGACCCGTCGCTGGTCAAGCTCGGCGCGAACGTCGCACCGATGCCGCGTCAGTGACACATAGAACCCGCCCCGGAACAGCCGGTCGCGGGGGCGGCCGTTCCGGGGGCAGGGGAAGACTGTGAATGGCGCTTGTATCGCTCGCCGAGCCGCTTGAAGCTCTGGATCGCCTGCAGCTGCTCTGCGTCAGGCAGCGCGCCGAACAGGATCGCGGCGGCGTTCATGACTGTGTTGACCGACCAGCCATTAGTGGCACAGATCCTCTGGATCTGCTTGCGGATGGATGCTTCGAGCCGAACCGGGACAACATAAGCATGACTTTCGTTTGCCACTGATTCATCCTCCATGTGTCGTTTGTGTGCTGGTCGTGCATCTATCATACACCATGTTTATTCCTCAGTCAAATGGCGATAGACTTTTTTCCTGACGCCAGGAAAATGGTTGACCTGCCCGCCCCTCCCTCCGTACATTGATACCCGTCAAAGCTGCTCAGGCTCGGTGCGAGACCACTTCACTCGAAAGGAGTTTCTGATGGTCGCGCGAGTTCGATTGTGTCTCGCCTGCGTCATCCTCTCCCTGATTGCCTGCATCCTCATCGGCTGCGCCCAGAACGCGGAGGCGACCAGCCCGCAGCGTTCTGACCAGGTCCAGCAGGTCCCCACGACCACCGCCCAGGACCTCATGACGGCCGGCAGTGACGTTCGGGTCTACATCATCAACGCACCCGCTGCTCCCGGCCTGCCCTACGACGACGCCGAACTCGAAGCCCTGATCGAGAGCCAGAACGGCGCCGCCGGCAGCGTGCCCAAGGTCAACGCCGGCTACGCCCAGGCGGGCATCAACGTGAACATCACGACTGGCGGAACCACGCCATCGGCCACCGGCTCCACGACCGGCACGGCGTCCAGTGCTCAGACCCCCTCGCAGAACCAGACCGTCAGCCCCGTGCAGGACATCAAGCCCGAGGTGACCGCCGCGGCACCCATCACGGTGGGCCTGCCTGGCTCGGCGACCAGCGGCACGGCCAACGTCGCGGGCTCCGGTGGGCAGTTGAGCGACCCGGTGACCAGCCCGATGCAGACGCCGACTTGGACGCAGCTGCAGGTGCCGACCAACTATGCGGCCGACGCGATTGCGTTCCTCAGGGAGTTCCTGGCGATCAAGGCGGCGGGCGGAACGCCGGTTGTCACGAGCCAGCCGGAGTAGCCATGCCCAGCCAACTGAAAGCCGACGAGATCGTTCTACGCGGACCCCGCGAGGCCGTCGATGCCGCTCTGGCGAAACTGAAGCGCAACGCCCAGGTGCGGGTCGGCCGGCTCGTGATCGAGTACACAGATGCCCCGCCGAAGAGGACAGGGACGGCGAGGGCGTGACGGCGCTTCTTTCCTCCTCGGCGGCCGGGCGGGTTTCCTGATTCGCCTGCCCGGCCGCTTCCCTGATCAACATGCACAACCGTTGCCCCAGCCTGCTTCTCCTGACGCTCGTCGCGGTGCTCAGCGCCGCGGCGGGCGGTTGTGTTCGCGTCGAGCGGGTGCAAGGCGGGCCCGACAACTGGCCCTCATTGCTTTCCAAGCCCCCCGGAAAACAATCCCCCGTAACTTCTAAGCCACACGACGACAACGGCTTACGTGAACCGTTGTTTTCCCCGGCGAGCCAGCCGGATGACATTCAGACTCCGGAGGAAATCATTGATGAGCTTCTCGAGCAGTATCAGTAGGCTGGCCAAGCCGCTCGCGTCCCGCAAGGTCCGGGTGGCCCTGGCGACGGTCATTGCCGCCTACGCGGCCGAGTACGGGTTGGGCGTCAGCGAGCAGGTGGTCTTTACCATCCTGGGCGTGGGCGCCGCACTCATCCTGGGCATCGCCCACGAGGACAACGGCCTCAACTCTTCATTGCACGCCGCGATCGTGAATGCATTGCGAAACAGGCTGGAGAGGGCCGAATCTGCCGCCGACGTGACCGCCAACGTCGAGCAGTCGAGGAAGGACGCATGAAAAGCGAGCACCGCCTTCAGGTCGCCGAGATAAGGGTTGTCTATTTGATCAACTCCAAGAAGTGGACCTCGCTGATCACGGTATGGATGCCACACCGAAAGGAGTTCTTCGGCCGCATCTACGACACTAAAGCATCTGCCATGCGAGCCGCAAGGGAACTGCGGAGGCAATTGAGCGAGCCTATTGCTAAGGCGGCATTTGCCGAATTCGATAAGTTTTTAGAGCAGTTGAGGAAGGATGCGTAGTCTACCGCACCCGCCGCATCCGCTCCTGCAGGGCCTTCGAGTCCGCCTTCCCGCCCCGCGACAGATATTCCTTCCTGAGCAGGGATTTCTTTTGTGAGAGCTTGAGGCCCATGGCCTCCAACTCGGCCTGGGCCTTGTCCCGCTCGGCTTTCCACTTCGCCTTGCGTTCCGCAAACTTGGCCGATGATTCGCCCGTCTTCCGCTTGGGCACGGGGTCGGTGAGTTGCATGAGCCGGTTGCCGGCGATCTCCGCCCGCACTGCCTGGTCCGACGGCGCGGTTTTCTCCGCCCGCTCCCACCAGACGGCCATGGTCTCCTTGAGCATCTGGGCGTAGTCGCGGGCCACGGCCAGCTTGAGCCGCTGGTCGCCGGTCAGGAACTCGTTGACGAACTTTCTCTCATCGGCATCGCTGAGCCGCTGCGAGAGCGGATCCAGCCACTCGAGCGTCTTGACGAAGTTGGCGTAGTTCTTGCCGCTCTTGATGTAGGCCGCTCGGGCCTGGACAAACGCCTCGTAGTCACCCGCGATCACTGCATCACGCATGGGCTTGGCCGGGCTCTGGGCGAACGTGCCGACCGTGGACTTGCCCTGCTTCCGCATGAAGTCCTCGCGCAGATCGTAGATCTCGTGCAGGGCGTTCTGCCGCGGATCGGTGACGCCCCAGATCATCCGCTGAAGGTAGTGCGGACGGGCCCGCTCTCCGCTGCCGGTCAGCCGGCCCTTGAGCTCGCGGTACTCGTCCACCAGGCCGAACGCTGCGGCAATGGCTTCCCCGCGAGGCTGCGACCGCGGCCGGGTCGCGTCGGGGTACAGGCTGGTTCCGGTCAGGAACTCGTAACCGGCCTTGAGGTCGGGACGCAAGCCTTGCACAAACTTGTTCACGGGTGACAGGGCCATCTCCCGGGCGATGTCGGCGCCGGTCAACTGGCCGTCCCGGTACTTGGGGTACATGGAGGCCAGCGTGTTGACGCCAAACCACTCCAGGAAGTCGCCCATGGCGCCGGTGTTGCGGAAGACGCGCACCGTACCGTCGGGGTTGCGGCCCAGGATGATGTGCGGACTGTTGCGGTCCTCGGTGGTCAGTGAGCCCTCTTCGTCCGGCCAGACGGTGTTGTTGTAGGCCCACATGAGCGCCGTCAGCCCGCCGATGCCGCCGATGGCCATACCGGTGTACAGGGTTCGCGCGGCCGCGTTGTCCTGGCCCTTGATCTTGCCGTACTGGATGGCGTTCAGCGCCATGCGCGGGTACCGCTTGAAGTTCACCTCGATCCACGAGTAGAAGGGGAACCAGTGATTGCGCAGCCAATTGCCGATGACCGTG
>Ga0209720_1001240_pt1 | contig 22350 bp, 18 predicted proteins | sample AD_JPNMR3_MetaG_FD_184426 | JGI IMG/M metagenome (GOLD analysis project Ga0209720, IMG submission 184426) | Active sludge microbial communities of municipal wastewater-treating anaerobic digesters from Japan - AD_JPNMR3_MetaG (SPAdes) (version 2) | ecosystem: Engineered > Bioreactor > Anaerobic...
ATTTAAGAGCGTACGCCCAAAACTGTGGTAGAAAACCTTCCACCAAACAGCCAAACTGTGGTTCATTCTCGACCACCGGGTTCGGAAGTTCAAGAGTCATGTCATAGATTCGAGCACCGAAGGCTCCTCAAAAGTTGTCCTTGCGTCACCGCGGCCTAACGTTCCAAGAGCGGTGTCAGGAATCGGGCCACCAAAAGCGGTGTGATGCGCGAGTTTGCACTGCCGGGATCTGACGATACAAGAGGGGTGTCAGGAATTAGGCTGCCGAAAGCCCTTTGGCGGGCGATCTTCTACCAACAAGATCCTGCGATGCGGGAGGAGTGTCAGGACCGAGATTACCAAAGGCGCTCCTATGCGCGATTCTGGACCGCGGGACCCCAACCAGACAGAAGGGTATCAGGAATCGGACCCCAAAAGGCTCTTTGATGCGGAATTCTCGAAGACAGGAGCTTGAAGGTTCGAGAGGCGTATCAGGAATTAGGCCGCCAAAGGCTCTTTGATACTGAATCCTGGGCAGCCGGGGCTCGAGGATGCGATATTCCGCCTACCGGCACTGTTGCCGCCATCTTCGCCAGCGTGTGGGAATCATGATTGTAAATATCCTGACGCAGCTGCGTGGCGGTTCATATCGTGAGTCAGTTGGACAGCTGTACGCATGGAAGGCGTAATGTGCTCGGCAGCGAAGTAGACCCTGGCTTCGGTATCGTCTTCTGTTCGCCCAGCACGGCCTGCCATCTGGATAAGAGTTGCGGTATCGAATACTTGTTCATAGTCAGCATAAAGAATCAGAACATCAGCGTTGGGTACTGTGATGCCTCGTTCAAGCACGCTGGTTGAGACAATGATATCGATTTCACCTTTGCTGAAGGCTTCTCGATGTAAGTCCCGGTTAGGATGGGACGAGTGAATCGAAGCTATCCTCGGGATTTGCAGTGAGTTAGATAGTCCTTTGCATACAAGATCGGAAAGGGCTACTGTCGGCACAAATACAAACAGCTTCCTGCCTGCTTTAAGCGAACGTCTTATTATCGTCAACACCCTATCCGGACGACGAAATCTGCTCCTTATTGTCTTGCCGGTTCTGCCACTGCTATGCTCCGCTTTACCCTGGAATCGCGTGTAATCTTCAGGCAGCGGCAGGGTAACGCGGACGATCTCCGGTTCAGGCAGAGGCCTGCCGTGATAGCGCGCAGAGATCCTTACCAAAGCCATCTCACCTCTATCAGCTTTTTGCAAAAGCTCTCGATCAGGAGTTGCCGTCATAAACACAGTTTTTCCGTGCTGGGCTGTAGCCCGCCTCACTGCGTAATGAAGGATTCTGCTGCCGCGGTAAGGAAACGCATCGACCTCATCTAAGATAACCAGGTCGAAAGCTCGAAAGAACCTAAGCGTCTGGTGTGTTGTAGCTACAATGATATCTGCATCTCGATAACGCCACTTCGCTCCACCGCGGAGCTCCAATATACGTGCGTCAGGTATTGCTGTCCTAATCCGCGGAACCAGTTCAGCTACGACATCTCTTCTCGGAATGGCAAACAGGACTTTTCCTCCGCTCCTCAGCACATGTGCAATCGCCTCAAAGACGACTTCTGTTTTTCCCGCCCCACACACGGCAAACACAAGACATTCCCTTTGTTCGGGGTCTTGAATGAAATCTACCACAAGTTGAGATGCATCTTTCTGCGCAGGAGTAAGCTCAAAACGCAGACTAACTGCAAAACTGCGCTTATCCTTTGAAAGACTGTTCCTTGTCCCGGGTGAATAGTACAGAGGACGGCAAGCGCGTGACTCTCCCATTGACGCACACTCAGGGCAATAGAAGCAAGTGTCACTGGAGCATGCTGCACATGAGGCCTGGATTACGTTGGGATTGCTGCACCGTCTGCACGAGGGGATTCCAAATCGTTCAATCGCTACAGACGGGACTCTCCCTATGACACTCCTTAGGATCAGGGTTTGGAGTATGTCATGAAGATCACCGGTTATGTGGTGTCCGCGCTCTATGAGGGCTTGCCTGATTTCGTGCCGAAAAAGGACACGGCCTTGGAGCACCTCAACGACTGTCTTAAGGTCTTCTTCTGTGGGTAAGACGATGTTCCTGCAGTCATGAACGGTGACGATATCAGGGCGTGCGGTATTCAGGCTCCGGATAATGGGCAAGAGGATCGAACCGAGAAAGGTTGGGACGAGATTCTTTCCTGGGGCTCTTGTGTGATTTCTAGAGAGCTCTGCTTTCCGCTGTACCTTGAGTTTTTCGGCTTTGCGCACAGCCCGGGCTAAGGGCATGGGCTTCGTAACTACAGCTAAGTGGGTATATCCGGCAGTTGAAAGGATTTTGAGATCGAGAAGGGGGTAATGTGTGACTTCGATTACGCGGCGGTGACCCGTTGTGTCGTTTACATCAAAAGCCTCGTATACGAAATAGGGCTTCTCCAGCATTGCGTTGCCACCTCCATATATTTCCATTCAACGCATAGAAAGACTACCCTTCAACTGGCATGGGTAAAACCACGAAATCACCTGAAAATCATTCTTATCGGTGATTGGCAAAGCATCCGTAGAAGGATAGGATGCGATTAGACACCGAAATCGATAGAAGGATAGGATGCCATCAGACATTGAGGATGAAGAATGACACGTCTGAGCTTTGGTGCGTGGCTGTGTCTTCGTGCGTTTTGCGTAGAGCCTGGCTAAAGGGTTGAAAAGGAGGGCTTGAAGGACTGGCATGTTGAGGACTGGCGTATTAAGGACTGGCGTGTTGAGGACTGCCGTGTTAAGGTTGGCAGTTGGTATAGCAACATGCCTTTGTCTGTCCTTCGAAGAGTCAGCCTTTGACGTTTACGGTGAGTGAGGTGAAAGGGGCATTGACCCGTGGATGAACACGATTCTGAAAGGAAGATACAGCTTGACCTGGCTGGAAGGCCGGATTTGGGAAGTCACCGGGTAAATCACGAGATAAACTACCAGGCAAGTCAGCAGGGTCTCCAGCAAGGCTTTCCTGCCGTCTCAGGTGGCGTGGAATATGCCGTAGCCACCTTCGTCAAGAAGGTGCTTGATTTTGTCTTTCCGGAGAAGGAAGGATGCGTGCTCTGTGGGAGGCTGGGAGATTCAAGATATTCTAAAGAGGTTTTTTTCGCACTGATTTGCGGTGACTGTTTGAGCAGGATTCCTTTCGTGCAAGAGCCTATCTGTGATATATGTGGGCGTCCGTTAAGAGGACGAGCCGTAGACACGTCGGAGCAGGAATGTCGGACCGGTACCCGAGATGCGTCAGAGCACGATCGTCAGAGGGGTGCCGGTAATCGTGGATTCCTAAAACCGCAGGAATCCCTGGACCCTGGCGTAGTGACTTCCGGTGCAAAAAGGGTGGCATCAGGTGCACCGGGGCTATCAGGTGCACTGCGAAGGAGCGATACTTCCGGCAAGATGCTCTGCACCGACTGCAAGAGTCGCGGTAGGTTCTTTATGAGGGCTCGAACCTTCGGCACGTACGATGGAGTGCTGAAAGAGCTTATCCGCGAGTTCAAATTCCACGGAAGGCGCGACTTGGCTGAAGGGCTTGGTGTTTTGATGGCAAGGGAGGTGTCGCGGGACGTTAGCATGAGGCGCTGCGACATTATCGTTCCTGTCCCTTTGCATCCGATTCGATTGGCTGAGCGAGGCTATAACCAGGCAGAGCTCCTCGCGAAAGAGGTCGGCTTCTGTTTTGGAATACGTGTTGAAAACTGCATTGAACGACTGATCAGACCCGGTGAACAGAGTAGGTTAGGACGGCAACTTCGCAAAGACCACATCAGAGGAGCTTTCACCGTCGCTTATCCGGCAAAGGTTGCGGGAAAGCGAGTGTTGTTGGTAGACGATGTGATCACAACAGGCAATACTGCCAACGAATGCGCACGGGTCCTGCTCCGCGCAGGTGCGGCTGAGGTTTATGTAATCGCTGCCGCCATCTCCCCATACGAGCCGGAATGGATTATTCATTAATCCCAGGTGCTCGACGGCTGCGCTACTCGTGGGCGATTATATCCTTGTATTCAATGGTGAACTCAACAAGCCTCGGTGCCATGTAAATAGGGCACATGCTCCTGACTGCAAGGGCTATCGCGTCACTGGGCCGCGAGTCAACTACTGTAACCTTGCCATCATGCTGAATATGGACTTCCGCGTAATAGACTCCTTCTTTAATCCCGGTGATGACTATATGTTCAACTGTTCCGCCCAAAGCCTCGCAGACTGATTTCAAAAGATCATGAGTCATGGGGCGGGGAGGTTCTTCTCCGGAAAGAGGAATCGCTATAGCTTGAGCCTCAAAGGGGCCAATCGCTATCGGAAGGATATACTTGTCATCAGGATCGGCCAGGAGGACTGAGAACTCGTTGTTCGGGCCTGCTGCGATACCGAAGACTTTCATGGATAGCACGGTAATCACCTTCTTTCACCTTGATGGTGCCATAGTCCTTTGCAGTAGCGTCATAGGCCTTGCCTACTATTTTATCATACGCAATGACAAATGCTCTTTGTTCGCTTCAGGCACTTCAAGTCTCGGCAGAGCCTTGCCTGTTTCCGGCAATCACAGTGATCTTTCCCCTTTTGCTCAGGATTTCATCTAACAAATATCATTTCATGAGCTTTAAGGGAGCTGTGATAGACAGAAAAGACATGTACGGCCTATTGGAAGAAACTTTATCTTTGGAAGGACAAGTGAATCAATAATGAGTCTATATTAACGTTATTCGTGATCCTGCCTGAATCTCCTCCCAAAACAGGAAGGCTTGTGGTTTTCAGCGACGTCACTCGGTTATTAGGGGAGTCGACACAGAACGGCTCCTTTTAGATCTGGGACGGTGTAGGTGTATAAAACCGGTCCTCTGGAAAGCGTGGAAGACGTTGACGCCTTTTGTCGAGGTAAACCAGGCTCTTTTGAGGCAGATGAGTTGGATCTAAGCGGTACACAAGTATTTGATAGACAAGTATTGCTTTTTCGTGAAATGCTTGGTATTATATTACCGTAAACGTTTACGGTAAGGCTTTTGACCTAGAGACGTAGATAGAGACAGGGAAAGACATCAGCATTAGGGAACGGGAAGCCGATCGAAGCAGGCAACAGGACAGGAATCCAGACGCGAACCTGTACAGGAGTCCAGACATGGATTTGTACAGGAAACTATACAAGATGCATTACAGAGTGAGCGATAGTAAACGGAAAAGGGAATGCTGCAGGGAGCAATGCAAAAGTCAGGACACCTAATGGACGACTGATTGTACCAGCAAACGGATCACAGATGTATCGGCGAAGGGATAATGACTGCATCGGCAAACGGAGCATAAATGCATCAACAAACGAAGAATGATTCAACAGCCAAACAGAACATAAATGCACCAGAAAACGGAACATGAATGCACTGGCAAACGGAACGTAAATGTACCAGGGAATAGAGCACAGACAGGACACGAAACAAAGCTGAAACAGTATGTGAAACGGGAAAGAGAGACTGTAGGAGACAGAACAAAGAACGCAGCAGGAGACGGGGAACGGCCAGAATAGCGAACGCCACAAGGATCGAGATAGCATCGCGGAAATAGGCTCGGACAACAAACGAGGCATCAAACGTAATAGGCAACAGCAAAAGATTAAACAGGAAACGGGCAACGAATCGCAGCATACTACGGAACACAACCAAAGATAGGAGTAAGATTGTCGGTATGGCTGGTATTCCCACGATTAAAGATGTGGCTAGAAAAGCCGGGGTGTCATACGCGACGGTTTCCCGGGCTCTAAATGATCATCCCGAAATCTCTGAAGAGACGAAGAAGCGAATCGTCAAAATCGCCTTGGAGATGGGGTACAGACCCAATGCCATTGCCCAAGGCTTAGTAAAGAAAGAGACGAAAACTATAGGGCTCATAATCCCTGACATTACGAACCCGTTCTTCCCGGAGGTGGCGCACGGAATAGAAGATGCTGCTGTCGAAGCCGGGTACACCGTCTTTCTTTGCAACACCAACTGGAACCCGGAACGGGAGGAACGGTATTTCGACGACTTGATACGGAAACAAGTCGACGGTCTAATCATCGGTCCATGCTCAGAACAGATTTCCCACCTCGAGAAAGTCATTGACAGCGGAATCAAAACAGTCTTTATCAGCAGAGCAAGCAACCATCCAAACACTGTCTCCATCTTGATAAACAACCTTCTCGGTGCACAACAGGCTGTAGAATACCTGATACAACAAGGCCACAAGCGTATTGCGTTCATCGGCGGACGCGAAGACATCTCAACTACTCAAGAAAGACTGCAAGGCTATACTCAAGCCCTGAACAAGAACGACCTGCCGGTGGACGAATCTTTGATAAAGATCGGCAGCTTCAAGCGAGACAGCGGGTATTTCATTACCAATGAACTCCTCAAACTGGATGACTCCAGCCGGCCAACAGCAGTCTTTGCAGCCAACGACCTTCTGGCTCTCGGAGTTATCCAAGCAGTCAGGGAAAGCAGACTTAGCATTCCAAAAGATGTGGCAGTCGTAGGTTTCGACGATATTGAGTTTGCGTCTTTACCTGAAATCCAACTGACAACTGTGTCTCAACCTAAATACGACATGGGGAGACTGGCGTTTTCCACATTAATTGAACTTATTAAAGGAGGTGGATATGCCAGCGGTAGAAAAATACTCTTGGATCCTGTTCTTGTTGTCAGGCAAACCGGTTGAATCAGGAGAGGGGTGAGGCATGGTGGAAAAGGTGCGTTTAGGGCTTATAGGCACGGGAAGGATTGGGAGGATACACGCTTATAACCTTAGATACCGGATCCCCAAAGCCGAACTGGTTGCAGTTGTGGACATCATAGAGGATGCCGCCTGCTGCTGCGCAAATGAACTCGGCGTCCCTGTTGCAGAGACTGATTGCTGCAAGATATTTGAAAGAGACGATATAGATGCAGTAGTTATCTGTTGCCCTACGAATCTACACGCAGACCTCATTGAACAAGCAGCTGCCGCAGGCAAGCATATCTTCTGCGAAAAACCGATCGCGCTTGAGATCGACCGCACAGAACGAGCATTGGCTGCCGTAGAGGAAGCAGGAGTCAAGCTGCAAGTCGGCTTTAACCGGAGGTTCGACCCGAGCTTCAGGAAAGCCCAGCAACTAATCAAAAGCGGCGAAATCGGAACTCCCCACATAGTCCGCATAACAAGTAGAGACCCAGGCCCTCCGCCAATTGAATATGTAAAGGTTTCAGGTGGATTGTTTGCAGATATGATGATCCACGACTTCGATATGGCAAGGTTCCTGCTCGGGGATGACGTAAAGGAACTTGTGGCGTACGGTGACTGCCTGGTGGATCCTGCAATAGGAGAAGCAGGGGATATCGACACTGCCATTGTCGTCCTTAAATACGAGAACGGAGCCATGGGTGCGATTGATAACAGCCGAAAAGCCGTATACGGTTATGACCAGCGAATAGAGATCCACGGTTCAAAAGGGACGATCATTGTAGGAAACAAGACGCCGACAGAAGTAAAACTCCATACGGAAGACGGTATCTCCGGGGACGTGCTCTTGAACTTCTTTATTGAGCGGTATCAGGAGTCTTTCCTTGCGGAGATGGAGGAGTTTATTGAGTGCGTCTTAAGTGACAAGGAGCCTTCCGTGAGCGGTATTGACGGATTAAAGTCGCTTAAGATGGCCTATGCTGCGCTGGAATCCCTTAAGACAGGAAGCTTTGTAAATGTGAATTCGATTCAGAGTTAGCCTTCTTTTCGAGGAGAAGGCGTTTTTTATCCTGGATTTAAAACGTTTACGGACTTTTCGGCAGCTTCCGTCGATGGCTGGTAGATGGTCGGTGTATAGCTGGTAGACGGCTCCTGGATGTTGGGTAGAGGTCCGGCAGATGTTCGGTAGGTGTTGGGTAGGTGTTCGGTAAATGTTGGGCAAATACTGGGCAAGTACTGGGTAAACACTGGATGGATGCTGGATAGATGTTGGATAGATCTTCCGGAGCCGTTAGGATTTTAACAAAGATAAAAGGAGATGAAGAAGCCGTGAGCAAGATGAGAGGTGTAACTCTGATTGCGGACTGGGATCCGAAACCAGACTTCAAACTTGGCTCAAAAGATATCGAAAAGAAGCAGACTTATTCCGGGAGCAAGGTCTGGCGGAACCCGAGAATCCAGATTCTGGAGTACGACATTCCCGAACCCGGTCCTGAAGAAGTGGTAATCGAGGTAAAGGCGGTTGGCATCTGCGGTAGTGATGTACATATGGCTCAGCCTGACGATGACGGGTACATCTTCTATCCCGGTTTGACAGGTTTCCCTGCTATCTTAGGACATGAGTTCTCCGGCGTGGTAGCAAAGGCAGGCCCGAATGCCATCAACAAAAGGACGAACAAACCCTTTGAGCCAGGAGAGCCTGTTACAGCAGAAGAGATGATATGGTGCGGTCAGTGTAAGCCGTGTGCCGACGGTTATCCCAACCACTGTGAACAACTGGATGAGCTTGGGTTTAACGTCCACGGGGCCTTAACCAAGTACGTCAAGGTGCCTTCTCGCGTAGTCTGGAGCCTTGAGCCGCTCAAGAGGCGTTATTCAGGGGACGACCTGTTCCTTGCAGGCAGCTTGGTTGAGCCGACATCTGTGGCATATAACGCAGTAATCGAGCGCGGCGGCGGAATCCGTCCCGGAGATAATGTCGTTATCTGCGGAGCCGGCCCCATAGGCGTAGCTGCGTGCGCAGTTCTGAAGCGGATGGGCGCTGCTCGCGTGATTCTGTCCGAACCGGTGAAAGAGAGAGCCGAACTAGGCAAGAAGCTCGGTGCAGACTACATAATCGATCCTACACAAGAAGACTTCGCAGAAAGAGTCCTGGAGCTTACCGACGGAATGGGTGCAAGTCTCTTCCTTGAGGCAACAGGACTGCCCACCATAGTGTATCCCGGAATTGAGCAGGTCATTTGGGAAGGACGCACCTTAAACAGCACAGTCGTGGTGGTAGCTAGAGCAGACGCTAAGATGCCTGTAACAGGTGAGGTCCTGCAGGTCAGAAGGGCTCAGATCGTAGGCGCCCAGGGACACTCGGGACACGGGACATTCCCCAGGGTCATTGAGTCAATGGCTGCCGGTATGGATATGACACCCATGATAACGAAGAAGATCGCCCTGGACGAAGTCCCTGAGAACATCATCGAACTTCGCACCAACCGTTGTGACTGTAAGATCACCTGTGTCATGGACTAAACTGACTGCAAGGCGAATTGCGTTAGGGACTGAATCTACTGGAAGACCACTTGCGTAATGGATTATAGCGATACTGCTGTAGAGGTGACTTTACGATCCACCGAACGGATGGCAAAAGCGTCTTTTCGGCTCCCTCACAATAAGCGGTCCTTATTGCGTAGACTCTTTTGCCATCCTCCTCAAGCATGAAAGGGGGAAACCATAGATGGCGGAAAAGGACAAGATTTGGCTGACTACTGAATGCCCTGCCATAGTCTTTGAAGACAATGCTGTCGGCAGGCTGAAGAAGCAGATATGGGACGCATCTGAGCAAGAGATTGACGCCATATTAGCGGAATACGGCATCCCGTCTGAGCCGGAGCTAGGAAAGCCGGGCTCATACATCCAGACTACAGTTCGCCAGCAGGTGATAGAGAACCGCCGGAAGAACGATGTGGTATTAATCCCTGTAGGCTGCACAGAGAACCACGGCATCCACACAATAACTGGCCTTGACACCTTCATGGTGACTCAGATTCTAGAAGGAGTCAGAAGGTACACTGAGAAGCAGGGGCGGCCGGTGAACCTTGCTCTGCCTCCTCTTAACTATGGCGGACACCCGTACCACCACTTAGGTATGCCCGGAACTGTCATCATGCCTGAAGAAGTAGTCCGGGAGACCTTGATCTATGTAATGCTGGGCCTCTGGAACGACGGATTCCGAAAGCAGATCATAATTAACAACCACGGACAGCTCTGGATGCTCGAAGCTGCACTGCAGGAGTTTATGAAGAGGTATCATTTGCCCGGCATATTCCAGGTGATGGATTGGCACCGTGCAGTAAGGGAGTTCTTCTATCCTGTTGACAGGGAGAACAGTCTTGAGACTCACTTCGTCCATGCTGATGAGGCTGAAACGTCAGTAGCCCTTTTGATGTTCCCCGAAGGTATGGTAGACATGGACATCGTAGTGGATGCAGAGGGTAAGGGCTACCTGCCTGACGGACACTTTGACAAGGCAGTGGACCCCTTCCGCCGTCCGCGCCGCTGGTCCGAAGGTGAAGGCCACGCGGCAATTGAGAGAGCAGCGACTCCCGAAGGCGTTGTCGGAAAGCCGAGCCTTGCTACGGCTGCCAAGGCAAAGCGGCCGATAGCGGCTATCCTCAAGTACATAACGTTGGTTGTGGATGAGATCCTTGAGGCGTTCCCTCCGGGAGAGCTTCCGCCTGTGGAAGGCATTACCTTGAGAACAGCCGAGGAAATGGAACCGTACCTGAAGGAACCGGGCAGCCCCGGTTGGAAGTCTGTTTACGAGTTGCCGAGAATAGGATTCTGATTGAGAAAGCCCTGATATCCAGGGATGTTGGATTGTGGGAGAGGGAGCCTTTCTCCCTTTCCCACGAACACAGTCCCTTTAGTCCGTACCTAGATTGCTTAGGCTAAACCTAGCTCTAAACCGGTTGGGCTAAGCTTGAACTTGAACCGGTTAGGTTAGATTTAAATCAGTCAGCCCGTCAGGCTGAGCCTGAACTAAAGCCAGTCATGCTAAGCCTATACTTAAGTCGGTTAGGTTAGATCCAAATTTAGACCGGTCAACCGGTCAGTCTGAGCCTAAACTAAAGCCGATCAGGCTAGGCCTAGACTTAAACCGGTTAGGTTAAACCTAAACCAGCAAAGGAGACGGTGCCATGAGATTAGGGTTTAACGGAGCAACCAGTATGAACTACGACCTTGAGACGGACATCCGCTTGGCACAAAAGGCAGGATTTGAGTTGCTTGAGATCTGGGCTGCTAAGTTGAACAAGTACCTGGAGGCAAGCTCCCTGGAAAGCCTTAAGCAGCTATTTGAGGAAGCAAACATCAAACCCTACAGCATTAATTCTATTGAATTCATTACTTTCAAAGAAGGAGAAGACTACGAAAAGATCAAGTCTGAATGCAAACGTCTCGCCGCCATAGCTAAAGAACTGGCTTGTCCCAAGATCGTAGTGGTTCCTAGTCCGACACCGGAAGGTGCAACTGAAGAAGATGTAATAGCCGAATCAGTAAAGGTATTGCGAGAGCTCTCAGAGATTGCAGCCGAGTATGATGTGGATCTGGCCTTTGAATTTCTCGGATTTCCTCATATTTCCGTATCCACACTTGGCCTGTGCTGGAAGATCGTCCGTGAGACAGACAGGCCTAACATCGGCTTGGTGCTTGACACATTCCACTTCCACGCAGGCGGTTCAAGCCTGGACGAAATCGACGGTGTGGATAAGGACAAGATTTTCATCTTCCACATCAATGATGCCGAGGCCAGGGAAAGAAGCGAGCTTGAAGATGCCCATCGCCTGTTCCCGGGAGAAGGCGTGATCCCTTTGAAGGACATATTGGAGCGTCTACATAGAATAGGGTACGACGACATGGTTTCAATCGAGCTGTTCCGGCCGGAGTATTGGGAGTTGCCAGCGGATGAACTGGGAGCTCGCTCATTTGAGAGTGTTAGTCGGGTCTTAAGGGGGATCTATCGCTAGACGGAAGCAATGATGAAGTAATACCGGATTAATACGAAAGTAATATCGGATCAATACTGCGGTAATGCCGGATCGATACCGAAGTAATACCGCAGTAATACTGAAGTAATACTGAAGTAATGCCGGAGTAATACAGAAGTAATAGGTAGCAGTGGAATTTCAGGGCAGAACCTAGAAAGAGGGGTAGATAATGGAGATTGTAAGCAGCACCAGCCCCAAACGGTTCTTATTGAGGTTTCGCAGTGAACCGTTCCTGTACTTGACGATTTTCGCTATTGTTGCCCTATTGGCTGTGTTCGTCGCGTTCCCTCTTTTCAGAGTTATGACCTACCCCAAACTAAGCCACTACCAGGAATACTTCACCAGATCCAGATGGATAAGGGCCACATTCAACAGCCTGACTATGGCTGTGCTATCCACTATTTCCATCACTTTTTGTGCTTTCATTTACGCCTATGGTATGGTAAGGACTAATGTGCCGTTTAAGAGGCTTCTTGAGACAGTGGCGATTCTTCCGATACTGTCTCCTCCGTTTGTTGTTGCCATCTCATATATTATGTTGTTCGGAGGCAGAGGATTAGTCACACATAAGCTTCTGGGGATGAATGTGAACATCTACGGGTGGCAAGGGTTGTGGCTTGTTCAGACTGTCACCTTTTTCCCTTCGCCTATCTCGTGATAAGAAACGTCTTAGAATCGATATCACCGAACCTTGAGTACGCTGCAGCCAATCTAGGGTCGACAAAATGGCAGACGTTTTGGAAAGTGATTTTTCCTTTAGCCAGGCCGGGAGTTGCCGGTGCTGCACTCTTGGCAGCCATTTCGTGCTTGGCTGACTTTGGCAACCCGGTTTTGATAGCAGGCAACTACGCCGTGTTGCCGACAGAAGCTTACATGCAGATTACCGGTTGGTATAATCTGCCTGCGGCTGCCGTCTTGGCTACAATGCTGATTATCCCGACACTCATCTTGTTCATTGTTCAGCGATACTGGGTAAGCAAGAGAGTCTACACAACGATAGTAGGCAAAAGCTCTTCATTGCGGAGGCCTGAGCCATCAAAAGCCGAAAGATATCTGGTAAACGCATTCTGCCTGCTATTCGGCGGCTTAATCCTCCTAATCTACGGCACGCTTCTCTGGGGAGCATTCAGCAAGGTCTGGGGAGCGGACTGGTCTCTCACTACCAAGAACTTCGCTTATGCGTTCTCACAAGGCAAAGAGATCGGCAACAGTATTAAGTTCTCCATTGGAGCGTCATTGCTATGTGCGTTCCTGTCTATCATCACCGCTTACATAGTGCAAAGATACAGTGTGGGAGCGATGAATTCGTTCCTCGATTTTCTGGCAACACTGCCCGGCGCCATCCCCGGAGTTTTCCTGGGCATCGGGTACATCCTTGCTTTTAATACTCCCCCATTGGCGTTGACAGGAACCGGGACAATAATCATCTTAGCATTATTGTTCTGGAATCTTCCCATGGGTTATAGGACAGGTACAGCTGCCATACAACAACTTGACAGGTGCATCGAAAAAGCCTCAATGAATCTTGGCGCAGGCAACTTCTATACATTTACACGGATTATACTCCCGCTGATGAAGACAGCGTTCTTTGCAACCTTTACCATGGCATTCTTGAGGTCTATTACAAACTTAAGCATTACCATCTTCCTTTACTCATCCAAGACCGTAGTAGGAACCATATCCATTTTGAACTTAGTCAACAATGCAAAATGGAGCTGGGCGGCAGCGATGACCTCAGTGTTAATAGGGATTGCCTTGGTGACTTTGCTGATTTCCCAGAAGTTGCTAGGGAAAGAAAACCTATTCACTGATTAGCAGGAGGCAAAAGAGATGGAGCATCATCTGGTCCTGGAAGACCTATGTAAGAGTTTCGGAGATGTTCAAGCAGTAAAGAACCTCAACCTGAAGATTAAGAAAGGCGAGCTGATTACGCTCTTAGGCCCTTCCGGGTGCGGAAAGACCACAACCATGCACATTATCGCCGGCTTCCATCTTCCGGATAGGGGACGGGTAATCTTAAACGGAGAGGATATAACGTACCTGGCTCCGTATAAGCGTAACACGCCGATGGTATTCCAAGAATACGCTCTTTTCCCGCACCTGACGGTCTTTGAGAATGTCGCCTATGGCATGGCAATAAGGAAGGTGCCGAAAAACGAGATTCAAGAGAAAGTCAAAGATATCTTGGAGCAATTGGGTTTACCTGATATCGCCACGAGATTCCCCAACCAGCTTTCAGGCGGACAGCAGCAGCGAGTTGCTTTGGCAAGAGCCTTAGTCCTTGATCCTGAGGTTTTGCTCCTCGATGAGCCTCTTTCAAACCTGGACGCAAAACTGAGGATCAGAGTCAGGTACGAAATCAAGCAGCTGCAAGAGAAGTTCAATATTACCATGGTCTACGTCACCCATGACCAGGAAGAAGCCTTGTCGATCTCAGACCGGGTAGCCGTGATGAATAAAGGAGTCTTGGAGCAGTACGGAACGCCTTGGGAGATCTACTACAAGCCCAAGAACAAATTCGTCGCAGAATTCGTAGGGGAGACGAATTTCCTCCAGGTTGAGATCAAGGAAGTCCGGCCGTCAGATGACGGAACAGGTGCATCTGTCGTGGATTTTCTGTGGCAGGATCGGGTTTTCAGCACTTCTGTTGAAGATGAGGGATTGTCACCGGGCAGCACCCGAACACTGCTGCTAAGGCCTGAAGCCATTGAGCCGGTGGGGCGTGATGAAGAAATCACAGATGAGAACACCATATCAGGCAAGGTAATAGATAGTAGCTTCTTGGGGTCGATCACCAGGTACAGGATAGATGTAGGCGGTGAAGAGATCGTAGTTGATGACTCGAAAACCAAGGAGCATGGTGTCTTCAGAGGGGAAGTCAAATTGAAGCTTCCTTGGAATGTTCACTTTTTGTAAGTGCTGTTTGTGGTTGCGTCATCGCGGTTACTTCTTCGTGATGGCTTCTTCGTGGTCGCGTATCTGTGATTGCTTCTTCGTGATTACGTCTTTGCGGTTGCTTCTTGTGAGTGATAGAGGAGGAGGCGGGTATGGCTTTCCGTGAGGAAGAGTATATCTCAGAGCGAGTGAGGCGAAATTACCGGCAAATAAGGGACAGGTTGGGTGAGATCGAAAAATACGGGGATATCAGGGATGAAGTCTTGGAGCTTCTGGAGAACCCTAGGCTAAAAGTGATTGACCGGTGTGACGAAGCCACGGGACAAGCCTTGTTTGCGGCGGGCCTAATAGATGATCCGTCCGGGTTTGCTAGGTACTTCGACGACATCCGATGTAAAAAGGTTTGCTCTTTTCTGGGCGCTCCGGGGAGCGGATTAGGAGACCACCATGCCTATCCGGGCGGGCTGGTAAACCACACTTCAACAGGTATTGAACTGGCTTTGGCTACGGCTGACGTTTATCGGCGGGCTTACGGCTTGGACAGCGACAGAGAAATCCTGATCCTTGCCATGACCCTTCACGATGTGGCAAAAGCGACTCTTCTGGCATGGGACGATGACGGCACCTATCCCAAGGAGTTCCCTATTGCCCGAACAGAAGCTCACCACATCTTGTCCATGAGCGAAGCGATATCGCGGGGTTTCCCTTTCCGCCTGGTAAAGGCAATGTGCCATTGTCATGTGAGGTTTGAGTCTTTTGACCGGGATCTGAGAGACTACTTGAGAGCTGCTTTCCTGATCGCAGGTAAGGAATTGCCTGTAAAGGAAGTCACCATTGGAGCAGAGGATATCATTTGCAAGTTTGCAGACGGTGACTACTACATCGGCAAGTTAGCGATGAGGACGATCATGAGCAGCGCAGAATCGGAAGGTTTGGACCGAGAAGCTGTATGTAAGATGCTATCTTCGGAGTCAGAATACGCTCTTTTCAGAGGCCACCCGTGGAGTCTAACAGTAGACGTTTAGGAGAAAGGCCGTTAACGTGTTTGGAGCATCTTTAGGACTTAACAGTATACGAGCGTCGAGCCTGGCACTGAACGCGTACATAGTCTGACAGTAGACAGACGTTGAGCGTAATGCTGAGTATACAGTAAACCAGCGTTGAGCTCGGTAGAGAACGCGCGCGTCGTCTAGTAGTGGACATGGGTTGAGTGTGACTGTGACTGTTCTTAGAATCCGGATCTTAGAGGACGGATCCTAGATGAGTAAGCTTATGTAGCTCCTTGTAAGGACACGGTGAGAGAAAGGGGGGACGAAGCTTAGGAACACGCTTCTTGGGGGCCGTAGTACGTAGTGTGTAGACCAAAGACAAGGAATAAACCAAAGGAGGAGTAACGATGAAAAAGTTGATCCTTGGGTTGATAGTCCTGTTGACGTTTGTTGTGTGTCAGAATGCGTTCGCCGCAAACGAAGTCGTGGTGTACACTGCTCTTCAAGAAAGTGACATGGTTCCCGCTGGCCAAGGCCTTTGAGAAGCTACAGGTATCAAAATGGACTATGTAATCGTCGGAGGAGCCGGCCAGGTCCAGGCGAGGATTCTGGCAGAGAGCAAGAATCCGCAGGCTGACATCTTCCTGGGCGGTTCAGCTGAGATGCATGCTCCTCTGGCACAGGACGGGTTGTTGGTTCAATACCGCTCTCCCAGAGCAGATGAGCTCGATGAGATCTTCAACGATCCGGAAGGCTACTGGCAAGGTTGGTACATGGGCGTCCTTGGGTATGTGCTGAATACCGAGCGGTTTGAGAAGGAAATGGCGCCCAAGGGAGTAAAGAAGCCCACCACATGGGATGACTGCCTGGATCCTGTATGGAAGGGCCTGTACGTCCATTCCAACCCTTCCACTGCAGGCGGCGCGTACATCCACCTCTGCAATCAGATCTTCCGGCTAGGTGAGGATGCAGCCTGGGAATACTTCAAGAAACTCGATGAGATAGTGCACCACTACACCCCTGGAGCCCCCGGTCCGATTAGCGCGTGTGCTACAGGTGAGTTTATACTCGGAATGTCTTGGGCCCATGATATTGTGAAGACAATGCGTGAGGGATACCCTATTGAAGTGATTATACCTGAGTACACGGCTTTTGAGATCGGAGCGGTCTCCATTGTAAAGGGTGGACCGAACACAGAGAACGCAAAGAAACTGGTGGATTGGCTCCTGACCAAGGAGGCAGGAGAACTCAACACCCGGAACTCCTACAGGTATTCTGCACGTGTGGATGTCACTCCGCCGGAAGGAATGCCGTCACTTGCAGATGTCGTCCTTGTCGATTATGATCGTGATTGGGCATTGAATAACCGGGCAGAAGTAGTGAAGAAATGGGAGACCATAATTCAATAGCGATTCGGGGGGCTTTGCCCCCCTCTGCCTCTTGATTTGAGGCAGGCTTCGCCCCGGTTTGCCTCAAATTCCTTTGTGAGGGGTGACTTTATGAAACCTTCCGAAGCTGCGATTTCACAAAAGACGCTGAATAGGCTTAAAGAGTTTCAAAGAAATGAAATCACAGAGTACCACATCTACACGCGCCTTTCCCAGAGAATTAAGGACGAAGGAAACAGAGAAGTCCTCAAGAGGATCGCCAAAGACGAGCTGAGGCACTACAATTTCTATAAGAAATACACTAAGGAAGATATCGAGCCTAACCACAGGCAGATAAGCCTATTCTACTGGATCAGCAGGATCTTCGGGTTGACCTTCGGCCTCAAGCTGATGGAGCGAGGCGAAGAGCAGGCGAAGCACGCCTATGAGGAGGTAGCTGTTGAGCTTCCTGAAGTGAAACGTATCGCAGAGGAAGAGGACGAGCATGAGCACGAACTCCTGGCGCTTATAGAGGAGGAGCGCCTTGAGTATGTAAGCTCGGTTGTCTTGGGCTTGAATGATGCCTTGGTGGAGCTCACAGGGACCTTAGCCGGATTGACCTTTGCCTTGCAGAATACAAGATTGATTGCTTTGGCAGGCTTGATTACGGGGATTGCGGCTTCGTTTTCGATGGGGGCATCTGAATACCTGTCTACAAAGGCAGAAGGCATAGAGTTTCAGCGAGCCTTTAAGTCAGCCCTCTATACATGGACAGCTTATCTCTTTACTGTTATTGCTTTGATTTTGCCATACTTGCTTGTGTCTAATTACTATGTCAGCCTCATACTTACGTTAGTTATCGGTATATTGATAATCCTCGTCTTCAATTTCTATGTCGCTACTGCCAAGGACCTCGATTTCTGGAGACGCTTTATTGAAATGGCTGCGATCAGCTTGGGAGTGGCTGCAATCAGCTTTGGGATAGGTGTCCTTGTCAGGACGTTCCTTGGAGTCGACGTCTAGGCGGTAGGCGGTGATCCTGCAGCTATAGTCTTCCGTGTTGAAGACCCTGAGCGGGCGATCCCTCTGTTGAAGGAGCATGGAGTTGAGCTTTTGACGGAAGATGAGGCCTATCGTTAGGTTAGAATCTTCTCCGGATTTCTGTTATTCACCTATCAGAAATGAAAGCTCACTGTTGGGCTTAGGCAAAACTTAACAAGAGGAAATCCGAGAACAGGGAAGAAGAATTAACTAGTACGCCCGTTCCCGGATTTGCGGCCCTAAACCATATGACATACCGTCTCCACGCCAGGTATGATATGGTTAGGGCCGTCTTCATTTTATTAGAAGTGTCCGGGATTCGGGACAGTGACTTACAAAAAATCCTCTCAGTAGACTTATACCATCCTCCTTGGCTTCCAGCAATACCCTATTATTGGCTAAATTTGCAATCCATTCATCTTTTGGCTCGATATTTGCATGTGAGATTGAAGATTAGAAGCAGCAATCGGACGTCCCTATACCCTGCAGGGTGGCAGTTGCTGCAGTCAGAGACGGCTGCCAGGCCGTCACAGAGTCTAAAATACCCAAGAAACAGGTGAGAGCCAATGAGTATTGCCAAAAAGTTCTCAAAACGCGTCATCATCGTCTTTGCGACGACCTGCCTTATTCTGTGTTTAGTGCTACCTTTGTCTGCATACGGGGGAGAAGGAGCAGTCCTTGAGTCTGAGACGAGCTCAACTCACGTGACTGTGAAGGTCTTAGGAGCCATCAAAGACACGTTGAAACTTGGTTTTAGTCATGACCTTGAAGCGGAGCCGGTAATCGCCGGAAGTCCCGAGACAGCCTGGAACTTCGGGACATTGACTCCGGATATGGATGCGTTGGGGGCAAGCGAGTTTCCCAATGCAGTTACCGTAATCGAAGGGTACGATTGGGTTATTGATTATCAATCAAACGCTGCTGCTCAACGTTCAGTAGAGTGCACCGGTATAGGAGATTGCGATATCTCTCGTCTTAAGCCGTTTTTCTGGCTGAGGACATGGACGGATCCGGGGTTTGCCGAGTATTCGCAGCCTGAACCCGGTTACCCGATAAGTTTTGCCTTTGCCCCTTCTTATGATGAGGTGCTGGGATTTCCAACAGGGATAAAAATCGACATGAAGCCGGAGACCGGGGATACCGGGCCTGATCCTTGGTCAGTTGAGGCAGGCAGGTATGAAGTGGAAGTGGCAAGCACGTGGTCTATCCTGCAGCAAGAGGGCGATCCCGTCCCCAAGGCGCCTGCGATTACCCTGACCCGATATGTGTACTTAACTGTTGCCAACGTGATCGGGAAGGAGCTTGGTTTTGGAATTGGAGCTTCGGCGGTAGACGCACCTGAACATGGGACTTATCTGGATCTCGGAGTTGATGAGGACTGGATCGGGGCAGTGTATCCCTGGGTGCTCAATTACAAGTCTAACTCCGACTTTTATATGGACATTGAGATTCCTCCGATAACACTCCAGGGCGAGGTAGGTAATTCGGATATCCGAAAGCATATGAAGTACTACATTTGGGAGGGTTCGGGTTTAGATCCGACAGGCACCAGCATGTATCCGTCTGCCGGAGGCCCGTTTATAGAAAGGTACATAATCCCTGCGACTTTTGGAGGGGAGATTAGCTTCCCCAACAGAATAGAGCTGGATCTTTCAGGGGCTAAGGATGGAAATAATCCCGACCGCTGGAAGGTCCGAGCAGGCATCTATAGGCCTACCCAGGACATATCAGTTGGTTACTCGTGTGAGCTACAGGACAGGACGATTACAGCTCATGTTTTCACAATCGACCCTCTGGAGTTTCAGGTGGCCGTCCCTGAAAGGCAGGACGGATATGAGCTGCCTGAGACCGCCGAGTTTGAACCGGTAGACGGCGTTGTACCGGGAGCGTCGGCCCGTTATGAGTACGAGCTTATTTGCAATCAAAACCATGATCGTAATGTTGTGCTTTCATGGATGTGGTCTGATGAAAAGGCCGGTGCCGGGGAGATTTCGTGGAACATCTTTAACAGGAGTAATGTGGAGGAAGGCACCACTGAGGAGGGGCAGTTGTGGAAAGGACGATTCAAATACAACCCTGACGGAAACTCCAGTGTACTGGGGTATTCCATAAGGTACAAACCATCTTGGACTGACCCGCCCGGTGAAAAGGAGTTAATAATCATGATGAGCCATTCTCCTGCTGTATGAGAAAGGCAGGGTTTTGATTGGAGTCCTCTGGAGCAGGAGGGATTGAAGTGACGTGTCGCACATTGTGTGCAGCAGTGGTTTTAATCCTGGTAGCATCGACTTTTCCTGTAGTAGCCTACGGACAAGGCATTCAAATCGAAACCGCTCCTCAGGTGGTTCGCGAGGCCATCCGGCAGGGCGAGATAAACACTTTCCAAATCGAAGTGACGAACACAGGGGCGGTGCCTGTGAAAGTTGTGGCTGAGGTCGTTGACCTGGCCATCGATGAATACGGCTATAATATGGAAGTTCCTGAAAGAGTAGGTTATGTGTGGGGATTGCAAGAGATGACAAAAGTCTCTCCGGAAGAATTCTTGCTGAATCCGGGGGAGATGCAGATCGCTGAAGTGGCCATTGACGCTCCAAAACCTCTTTCAGGGGGCAGGTATGGGATAGTGTATTTCGCAGCCTCGGACAAGTCTGCAAAAGGCCGCATCATTATGGTAGTCCGGTGCGGCTCGCTTCTATTTGCTACAGTACCTGGGACAGAAATGTATTCAGGGAGGGTCAAAGACATCAGGCTCATTCAGAGTGAGGATAGCCGTCCAGGTTACTTTGGAGGTTTCGATGTAATCTTCGAAAACACCGGTAATGTCCATGTGTCTGCCACGGGTCAGATCGAAGTATCAAACGGCAAAAGTACGGTGCTAAAGACGGCACTTCGAGGCGGCACAGGCACAGTGCTTCCAGGAGGTACGAGGGTTTACCGGGCTGAACTTGGACAAGCCATTCCAGACGGTGACTATCAAGTAACTGTGGAGTTTGAGTTTGAAGGGAAGAGAGTTTCAGCGCAAAAGGTGCTTAGCGTTAAGGGCAGGCAGGCGTATTTAGAGTGATATCCGGATACGGGATGACGGGCAGAGCAAAGGTATGGACTGGAGATAGAACCGTACCTGCTACAGCTGCTGTGTGCCTCGCAGTGTTTCTTTTGATAACATGCGGTTTTTGCATGTCCGCTACGGTTACGGCAGCGTGCCATATGATGCCTGGTTCTCCAGGTGAGGAAATACTCTACGAGCCGGTTATCCAGTCACCCCGACCCCCACTTGGGACAGGTTTGGCGGCTGCCGTAACCGCGGGTTCAGGGTCTGGAGATCAAGGGCCTGATCTCTCTCAATGTGCAGGTGTTGACTTCGGTGAAGTCACGCCGTCTCTGTCTCCGTATGTTGTTCCAATGGCATTTCAGATTACGTGTATAAGCCGAGAAAACCCTATCCAGGTGACGATTCAAGGTGAAGACTTAAGGCCGATAGGTGAAGAGGCAGAATCAGCGAAGCTTTCAGGAGAACCAAAGGCCATTCCGTGTTCAAGGCTTAGCTGGAAAGTATCAGGAGAGCCTTCCTGGTCCCGACTTACAAGAGAGCCTGCGCAGGTGGCCGAAGTGCCCCCAGGCGAAACACGCAACATCAGCCTTGACTTTAGATATGAAGTCCGGTGGGAGGATCCTGTAGGCGAATACTCAGCCCCTGTAACTGTGTCGTTTCTGCCCAGGGCTGAGGTTGTGCTTTCAAAGGCATTTCCGAATCTGTTTTTACCTAACGGTGACGGAGTTAAAGATGAGACACTAATCTCCTGCGAACTAACATGGGATAAGGATGAACCTGAGGCTATCGAATGTATGCTGAACTCTGCCGATGAAGGAAGTTCAGAGCCGGTTAGAACAATTGAGAATCCGGATGTCAAGGCGCAGTCCACTGCTTGGGTTATATGGGACGGAACAGATGAAGACGGACAACAAGTTCCGGATGGTTGTTATCAGTATAGGTTCCATAAAGCAGGACAAACTTCAGCGTTCAGCAGCGGGATCGTTGTAGTCGACACAACGGCCCCTGATCTCGCGGTGTTCTCTCCGAAAACCGGCGACGAAGTTGCGTCAAGTGTAACAGTTACCGGAAAGACCGATTCCGAAGACTGCCTCGTTTCAGTGTTCATCCAAGACCGTCTCGCATCGCAGGCAAGGCCGGCTATAGACGGCAGCTTCTCCTTGGCCGTAGTTGCTCCTCCCGGGATGTCTACGCTGTCTGTGGTGTCAGAAGACTTTGCAGGGAACAGAGCTTCATATAACATGGACTTAGTGAAC
>Ga0209720_1001242_pt1 | contig 22344 bp, 23 predicted proteins | sample AD_JPNMR3_MetaG_FD_184426 | JGI IMG/M metagenome (GOLD analysis project Ga0209720, IMG submission 184426) | Active sludge microbial communities of municipal wastewater-treating anaerobic digesters from Japan - AD_JPNMR3_MetaG (SPAdes) (version 2) | ecosystem: Engineered > Bioreactor > Anaerobic...
AATAAAAGTTCAAAATTTTTTAAATTATTTTCATTCATGTCAACTAACTGCTTTTTTGTTGTTATTTCTTTTGCTATCATTTTCTTAACCTTAAATGAATTTCATTTTAAATTGATTTTGCCTAACGTCTCGTACATATATGACGTGCTGAGCGAAGCGAGGCATGTGGTGAAGCCCGAGGCACCAAAGGTGCGGAAGCATATATGCGATGTTAGGCGAAGTCCAGTGCCTTTTCTATAGGTCATAATAATATATAAAACTCTTTATCCTTTTCCCTACCATAACCGACAACCCATTATCATGAAAGTCTCGTAATTTCTTGAACCCATAATTTTCTTAAATTTTCCAGCTACTTTCAATATCAGTATATAAATAAATGTCTTAAGACTCTTATTGCGAGCATAGTTCAAAAAGTTAGTAAGAAGCTTTCTGCCAATTCCTCGACCTTGATATTCTTTATCAACAATAAATAATATAACTTCACCGTCAAACCTTGAACAAAGGATTTTTACCTTAATCTCTGAAAGAATAAATGCACATAAAAAGCGAAAACTTTTTTTGATTCTGCCGTATTTGCCGGTTATAAAGTGCCACAACAATTTTCCCTTTTTCTTTTTCTCTTCTTTGCTTAATTTCTTTTTTCCTAACAAACCAAATAAAAAACCAACAACCTTTCGATTATCACAACAGACTTCGGTATAATCAGACAATAGTAAGCTAAACTCAGTATATGACTGCATAAACAGATAAGCATTTTCTTTGTCTGTAATCATTAATACAACCGGCCAAGCATTGACTGATAATTCGGCACATCTGAGTAAATCATCTTCTACATAAGGTCTAAAATTCATATCCATTATTTAAACTCTCCATTATTAAGCTTGCTAAACCATTTGCACCATTTTCATTTAAATGGACACCATCAACAGTAACTACTAAATTTCTTCTCTTACTTACCTGCTTTGAAAGACCAAGATATGTTGTTATTAGTGAATCAATCATAATATCAAAAGGGTTTTTTGAAATAAAAAAGTCAGTCTTTAGATTGTTAGTTTTAATGACTTCTTTTTGCCATTTATTAAACTCAATAAAGGGAACTTCATGCTTTGCACACAAATTCCTGATAGAGTCATTATATTCATCAACCTTTACGTTTAAGTTATTTTCTATATTCTCGCCTATACAAGGGATACTGATCACTTTGATTTGCTTGTCAGAAAGCTTGTATAAAAGCTTTTCGTACTCCTCTGTAAAAATTTCTACTTCGGACAATGGAATACTACCTCGTGCTAAAATACGTTTAACCGTTTTAGCCCATGCTTTTGAATACTTGCTTAAAAAGGGCAATAAGATATCGTTAGCTCCGATTTCGATAATAAATTCTTTACAAGATGATTTCATCAGAAAGCAGCCAATCCTTTTTGAAAGCCCTAATAAGGTATCTCCTCCCAATCCAAAGTTTCGATAATCTTTATTGCCTTTGAGGTATCTAAGATATGAAACACCCGGCCGACCTGCAGTAATGCTATCTCCAAAACAAGCGATCATACTTTGTTCACCGTTCTCAAATAAATACTGGTTATACATATTGAACTCCCCTTTTTCAAAGTCATGGCGCTGGATTTCGCCTAACGTTAGGCTTATGAGAAGTTTGCGAAGCAAATTTGGGAAAATGCCGAGCCGAGGCATTTTCCTCATAAGCCTTGTTATACGCCCCGACGACTGAAAGAAGGAGAGCGCAGCGTGGTTTAAGTTCAAAAATATTTTTCGTTCTTACTCATTATGATAGGCTTCCCTCAATTCTTATAAATTTGATTTTTTCCGTTTTGAAAAATGAAAGAGGGATTAGTGGTGAATTTCATTTTTCAAAACTCCTTATTGTTTCCATCTCTCTAGTTTGGGTATTCCTCGAGTAAATATCCATGCAATAAATTTTGGCATTCCTTGTTCTCTCATTTTTTGAATACAAAATACTTGCATCTTTTGTGGAGTATCAATTTCTGGATTTGTAAAATTCCCATTTTGATAACAATAAGAACAATACTTATTACTCTTTGAACCATCTTTTTCAGTTCCTCCGTTTTTAGGATCTTTGCTCATTGGCATTCCACAACTTTGACAAATTTTGTTAGTTTTCATAATAGCCTCCTTTTATTAAACAAAATTATATTAGCTCTTCAATAAACTTTTCAAACTTTTTTTCTGGCATTAGTTCGTGTGTTTTAAATTCTCCGTTATAATAAATTCCGAGTGTCCCAAAAGGACTTCCCTTTGTTTGAGCTTCTTTATAATCTTTTAGATGAATTACTTCACAAGGTATCTTTTTATTCTTACAAATATTTGATAATAAATTAACATGTTCTTCCATAAATGGGCATTGATGCGAATAAATAAAAGTAAATCCTTTTTTGTTATCGCAAGTTCCTTGTTTTGCATTTTTAGAAAATTCAGGATTTTTTGCATTCTTATTGAATTTCAAAACAAGAAGTTCAAAATATGGAGGGGCTGAATCTACTACTTCAAAACCATGATATTCATAGAATTTTTTATCTGTTAAAAATGGTTTTACTTTTGTGCTACTAACAACAGCAATTCCATCCATTTTTTGTTTTTTTGCATCGTTTATACATTCATTTAATAATTCGGTTGATATTCCTTTTCCTTTGAATTTTCCAGAAACCCACAAGCAATTAATAACCATATAATTTTCCCCAAGTATCGGTTTCCAAACTTTTTCAATAGGCATATACTCAATAAAGATTTTTCCTCTATCATCGAGTCTTTTAAAAACTAAACCATCGCTAAATCTTTCTTTCATCCAATTCTTCTTTGTTAAGGCTCTGCTTTGGTTAACTTTATCATTCCCAATAGCACAACAGATATGCTCTTGTTCGATATTGTTTTTGTCGATTGATATTATTTTCATATTAACCTCCATTTATAAATTAAAATTTTTATCAATATTAATATAAAGTTTCCCATAATATTTAAATCGTTTTCGGAACGGAGTGAAGAAAACACATTATTATTCCCCCTCTATAAATAAAGAAAAAATCAAATTTATCCGTTTTTGAAAGCCTATCATTCCTCATTCTCCGTTAGAAAAATATTTTTTGAATTGCGCCTAACGTTCCGCGGCTATGCGCCGTTTTAATGGCGTATAGCCGCTGTTAGCAGCAGGTGTTTTGTTTATCCTACGCATTAAATATAAATTTCAAAATTCTTTCAGTTATTTTCTCTGTGGTATTTACTATGTCTTCTTTTGTCCAAGTATCTTTTGGATATTCCGTTAAAGTTTGAGCAATTGGATATATGCTGTCCTTATAACCAGTCTTATTTTTTATGGATGTTTGTTTTTTTGTTTTAAACCATTCATTACTTATTGATTTATTTATATCTTCTTCAAGTAAAATTTTATTTCCTAATAAATTTACAATGCTTATAAACTCCTCAAGCTCTTTTATTCCTGCATCTTGTTGTATAATGGCAATGTTTTTGCCACTTGAAGGCATAATGTGTTCAATATTTACATTTTCTGAAAAATCAAATTCTTGATTTTTATTTTTAGCATATAGATACTCATTAAGATATACCAAAATGTTTTTGTTGTATTCCAAAAGTGTTTCTTTAAGACTTTCTGCTTTCCAATTATTTTTGATATGTTCATTAAAATCTTTTTTTATTTCTTTTATATCTATTTTATTATTAACCAGCTTTATCATTTCGCCGAATAAAAATGTTTTGAACTTTGTACTCGAATAACCAATATCATCGACTTCTAATATTGCAAACAATCTTATTAAACATTCGCATATTTCAGAAATAGAATCTTTTGATATCTCATCAGGCTCATATCGATACAAGTATCCTGCAAAGAAGAGTTTTATGTTTTCATTAAATTTAAGAAGTAATTTAACTAACGGATAATCTTTAACTTTATCCCAACTTTTTACAATTTTTATAAAATTGTTGCATAATTCTAGTGGTTTATTCAACAAATCTTTTTTAATATCAGTATAATATCTTCTTAAACCTGGTGTGGTAACATCAACAGTAATGCTTCCATCTTCTTTTTCCTTTATATATTCTTTATTTAAAGCTCTATTGATATACATAAATTGTTGTAATACGCTATTTATTTCGATTATTTTTCGAGTATTCAATTCACCTACAAGTCTTTTGATCTCTTCCCACTGTTTATTGAATTCTAATTTATTTTCGCCAGCATTTGCATATAGCTGCGCAGAAATTATATCAGAATCAGTAAGTGGCATTCCTGTTGAGTTGAGTGAGTTAAACATAGTTATAGCTTGTTCAATTTGCCAACTTCTTATTTCAATAATTTGACAATTAGATAAAAATGTTTTGGCGAATAGATTCAATTGAGAATCAGATTTATCTTTTAATTTATTGTAAAAAAACTTAAAATTTTTGAAGTAATTAGTATACTTATTATCTTTTTGTTTGCGAGGCATTTTATAAACAGTTTGTTCTGCACCATTAAAGTCAATTGCTTCAACTATTTTTTTTAGTTCATCAGGATATAATTCATTAATAGACTTATTTTCCAATATAAGAATGTTTTTTGTTTTTGAATGATCTTTTAACATTGATGGTATTTCTTCGGCTTCAGCTTTAAATAAAATTGTCATAATAGTATTTCTTCTCTCTTTTAGCCCTGCTTTTAATGCTTCAGAATCATCATCTTCAGTAATATTAGGTAATGTCTCATTGATTCTTAATAACAATGCTTTTAGTAATAAAAGAAAGGTAGTAGTTCTTTGTTGCCCATCAATAAGGCTATATTTGTTAGAATCTGAGCAATCTATAATGATTGTTCCAAAAAAATATGGGTCAGTTGAATCAGAAGAAATAAATGCTTCTATATCTTGCCATAATTTGTCACACTGCTCTATTTCCCAAGAATAAGCTCTTTGGTATTCTGGTATAACAAAATTTTCTTCTTTTTTTAGTTTTAAGTAATCACTAATCAATTTTAGATTAGGTTCAATGTTTTTTGCCATATATTTCCTTTATTTACATTATCTTATTATTAACACTTGCTGCTAACTCGTTTATATGTATGATAAAATCATACAATATATCCTAAATTGGGCGGATATGTATGATAAGAATCATACTAATTGCTAAATTAAAGAATTTTTACAAATAATCAAATGGACTTATAATTTTTTGTAAACTTTTTTCTGTTACATGGGTGTATATTTCGGTAGTCTTTGAACTTTTATGACCTAGAAGTTCTTGGATAAAGCGTAAGTCAGTCCCTGATTCAAGCAAGTGTGTGGCATAGCTGTGTCGAAGCCAATGCAAGGTTACTGGTTTTCTAATGTTACTTTTAGAAACAGCCTGTTTTAATACGCTTTGCAAACTTTGTTCTGAATATTTCTCGCCTTCTTTCTGCCCCTCAAACAACCATACATTTGGTCTATACATTTTATAGTATTCTCTGAGCATCTCAATGGTTTTGTCTGAAATTGGCACTTGTCTGTCCTTGTAGCCCTTCGCGTTTCGAATAATGAGCATATGGCGTTTTGAGTCAACGTCTTCAATTTTTAGGTTCAGCAGCTCGCTACGCCGTAGTCCGCAAGCGTATATCAGGCTTAGCATGGTGCGATGCTTTACGTTGGTTGGGGCCTGGAGTATGGCTTTAACCTCATCCATGCTTAAAACATTTGGCAGCTTGTGCTCCCGACGGGGGCGTTGCAACCCCTCAACCTCTATTTTGCTTTTGCGTATTTCCCGGAAGTAAAGTTTTAGTGCATTAACTATTTGGTTTTGATACGAAAAGCTATACTTGCGTTTCAGTATATACTGGTTTACAAATAATACCACATCGTCGTTGGACAATTCAGAAACCGGTTTATAGTCAAAATAGCTGAGAAAAACAACCAATGCATCTGTATAGGTTTTGATTGTATTGGGGCTATAACGTCTAAATTTTAGCCATTTTTCAAACCTTTCTTTTTCCTGCTGGGTATCTATCTGGTATTTATCTTCGTTTGATGTATGAGGTAGATTCTTTAAATCCAACCAAGCTATGCTTTTAAATGCTTCAAATGCTTTGTTTAAATTGAACTGAGAAATGGGCAAATACCAACATTTTTTTGTGGCACTCCAATGTGCATTGAGCTTAGTTTTAAGTATCTCAATTAGTTGTAAGTCCTTTTCACATATAAAGCATATAACTTCTTCGTCGCGGTGTCTATCAATTTTTACAGTTACGTTTTTCATGTTCAATGGGTGAATATTGGGACTTTACCTATACTTTACTGAACAGGTGATTGTTTTAAGTTCTTCTTTTTCAATTTGTCACATAATTCTTTTAGTAAAGTTAGAAAATTTATTTATTCGAGATACATCAATTGATTATATCAATTGACGTATCTGCGTTTATGTCAGTGATGATAGGGTTAGTAGTTAGATATCAATGTTGTTTAGTTAAGGTTGTTAGTCATGTTGCGCACGAGCGAAACATTACGCTGTTGTGCTGAGTCCCGATTTATCGGGATAGACTTCGCCGAAGCATCTCATTGCTTTTTTCTCTTCAATCCTTTGAAGAGATCCATCGACTTTGCTTGGGATGACAAAAACCCTATCTTCCTTTCTGCTTCCCTGTCATGCTGAGCTAGCCGAAGCATCTCTTTACCTTAAACCCTTTAATTCTTGTTTTTTTTGGGAAACCGCTCTTTGCCATGCTTTTCTTTTGCGATGCAACGCTTTCCCCTTACTCTTTGGAAAATGCATTGCGTGCATCGCTATGCAAGTGGGAATAACCATGGTGTTATAAATATTACGCCCCTACGGGGCTGGAGACGTTGTTCGTTGTTCGTAAATCTTTGTTCGAGAATATCACGTCACACGCTCTGTGAAACACCGTGTTACGCAGTGTAACTCTGTGATACTTGCTGTTGCTCGATTCATGAGTGGGTTGTCATGCTAAGCTAAGTCGAAGCATCTCTTTCCCCTTTTACCCTTATATGAGATCCCTCGACTACGCTCGGGATGACAACATCATTGGCTCCCTCATTCACTTTGTCATGTTGAGTCCCGAAATATCGGGATAGACTCCAGCGAAACATCTCATGGGGTAGATTAGAGATCCTTTGCTCCCCACTAGGGCGGGACAGGCCGCGCGGGACGACAGGCATGTATATTTTTGTTAACTAAACAACATTGAGTTAGATATAATAAAAAAGGAGAGCAACCCTGCTCTCCTTCAAGGTGATATGCTGTAAGGATTATAGGTTGAGCGATACGCGTTTGAATGCGGTTACCTTAACGTCCTTATCAACGCTTTGCAGGTACTGGCGTATGGTTAACTTGTTATCCTTAACAAATTCCTGGTTGAGAAGGGTGCTCTCCTTGTAGAATTTCTTTAGCTTGCCTTCGGCAATCTTATCGAGCATGTTTTCGGGTTTGCCCTCAAGGCGTGCCTGCTCGCGGCCAATTTCAAACTCCTTCTGGCGAATATCTTCGGGAACATCGTCCTTGTCAATAGCCACAGGGCTCATGGCGGCAACCTGCATGGCAACATCCTTAGCGGCCTGGATATCGATTGCTTTGCTGAAGCCTACCAGAGTAGCCAGCTTGTTGCCCATGTGGATGTATGAAACCACCATGGGTGCTTCAACCTGCTCGTAGTACGATAGTTCAACCTTTTCGCCGGTAATACCGGAGAACTCGGCAACAAAATCGGCTACCTTGCGACCATCGAGGCTCGATTCCTTGAGCGCGTCGAGGTTGGCAGGTGCTGTATTCAGGGCATGGTCAAGTATTTTATTGGCTACGCCAAGGAAATCGGCATTCTTAGCAACAAAGTCGGTTTCGCAGTTAAGCACAATCATGGCACCGCGGGTACCGGCCTGGTTAACCTTTGAAATGGCAGCGCCTTCGCCGGCTTCACGGTCGGCACGTTTGTTGGCAATGGCCTTACCGCGTTCGCGGATAAGTTCAATGGCGCGTTCCATATCGCCGTTAGCTTCAACCAGAGCATTCTTGCAATCCATCATGCCTGCTCCGGTAAGTTTACGAAGTTTTGCTACATCAGCAGCTGTAATTTCAGCCATGGTATTTAGTTTTTTTTAGGGTCTAAGTTGTTATTCTTCGTCAATCTCATCGTCAACGATAGTGGCAGTGGGTTTTTCAACCTCTTCAACCTCGTCGGCTTCATCCTCATCTTCGGGCTCTTCAACTACATCGGCAGCCTTTTTAGCCTTGCGAGCGCGGGTTTTTACGCCCTCTTCTTTTTCGGCAGCGGCAGGTTCCTTATCCTTTTCAGCCTTACGTTCCTCAAGCCCTTCCTGAATGGCTTTAGCCATGATGTCAACAATCAGGGCGATAGATTTGGATGCATCGTCGTTAGCGGGTATCACAAAATCGATTGGAGTAGGATCACAGCAGGTATCAACCATTGCGATAACCGGAATGTTAAGCCTGTTGGCTTCACGAACGGCGATGTATTCCTTTTGAACGTCAACCACAAAAAGGGCTGCTGGTAAGCGGTTGAGGTTGGCAATTGAACCAAGGTTCTTTTCCAGCTTGGCGCGTTGGCGTTGAATTTGGAGCTTTTCACGCTTTGAAAGGGTGTCGAAAGTGCCGTCGGTCATCATCTTATCGATGCTGTTCATCTTTTTAACGGCTTTGCGGATGGTGGGGAAGTTGGTGAGCATACCACCAGGCCAACGCTCAGTAACGTAAGGCATGTTAATAGCCTTGATACGTTCGGCAACAATGTCCTTTGCCTGTTTTTTGGTGGCAACAAAAAGGATCTTACGACCCGATTTGGCGATTTGCTTTACTGCAGCGGCAGCTTCATCGATTTTTACTACTGTTTTGTGCAGGTCGATAATGTGGATACCGTTTTTCTCCATAAAGATGTAAGGAGCCATCTTTGGGTTCCACTTACGCTTTAAGTGACCAAAGTGCACACCTGCTTCGAGCAGTTCCTGAAAATTTGTTCTTGACATTTTTTGTTTGTTTAGATTTTTTGGCAATCGCTCAGTAGTCCCTTTCGGGAGTCTGGGCAATTTATTACTAAACTGCCTGCCAAATGGTTAATAAATAGTTTGTTAAACAATTGATAGCATTAACGTTTGCTGAACTGGAATCTCTTTCTGGCTTTTGGCCTACCGGGTTTCTTACGTTCAACCTCACGAGGATCGCGGGTTAAGAAACCGTTGGCGCGCATAATAGCCCTGTTTGCCTCGTTGTACTCAACAAGTGCGCGGGCAATACCAAGCCTAAGAGCCTCAGCCTGACCGGTTATACCACCACCATCGAGAGTTGCCTTAATGTCAAAACCTTCGGTGGCGTTAAGTACCATTAGAGGCTGCTTTACCACGTAGTGGAGCAGCTCTGAGCTGAAATACTCCTTGAGGTCGCGGCCATTTATGGTGATGTTGCCTTTACCTTCGCGGAGGTAAACACGGGCAACAGCCGATTTTCTTCTACCTAATCCGTTATAAACCTGCATAAGTTAACTTATTTAATGTTGCTTAATTCAATTTTCTTTGGTTGTTGTGCCTCGTGCGGATGCTCGGAACCAGCATAAACGTAAAGGTTGCGGAACATCTCGGCGCCAAGCCTGTTCTTAGGCAGCATGCCCTTTACAGCGTGTTCAATAACCCAAATGGGCTTGCGATGAAGCATTTCCTTAGGGGTTGAGAAACGCTGACCACCAGGGTATCCGGTGTGGCGTACATACTCCTTATCGGTTAACTTACGACCGGTTAAACGAACCTTGTCGGCATTGATGATAATTACATTATCACCACAATCAACGTGTGGGGTGTAGCTGGGTTTGTGTTTCCCCCTTAGGATTTTTGCTACTTGGCTCGATAGGCGACCTAGCACCTGGTCAGTAGCATCAATCACAACCCACTCCTTTTTAACGGTGGCATCGTTTGCCATTACCGTTTTGTAACTTTGCGTATTCACTGCAATCTCCTAATTTTTAGGTTAATACCAACTTTTTTGTGATCCTTTAATTTGATAATAAGCGGGACGCAAAAATACAACTAATTATTTAATTAGCAAGGGATAGCTTAAAGAAAAATTTTTGATTGAACTGAAGCTGAAGTGGTTAGTTTTAGTGTTTAGGGTATAGTGTTTAGTGTATAGTAGGTTTATTATTATTGTCTAGTCCTAAAGTAAGGTTCCACTTAAGTATGAGGGAGCAAGGTATAGCCTCTAAGCCTTTATTCATAACTCAGGAATTAATGCTGTTTGATTTAGGATATTTTTCATGTTTAGTCCCGATTATTCGGAATAGATTCCAACGAAACATCTATCTGTCATGCTGAGCTAGCCGAAGTATCTCTTTGTACCTTTATTCCCTTTTTTAAATGAGATTCCTCGACTAGCTCGGAATGACAATACTTTTGACATCCACGTTCCCTTTGTCATGCTGAGCTTGTCGAAGCATCTCTTAACCTTTAATTCTTGATGTTTTTTGGGCAATTGATCTTGGCCATACTTTTCTGTTGCGATGCAACTTTTCAGTGTTGCTCTTTGGAATGTAAATGCGTGCATCGCTGAACATATGGGAGTAGCCATCGGGTTACAAATATTTCGCCCCTACAGGGCTGGGAAGGTTGTTTGTTGTTCGTGAAATTGACCTCACCCCAAGCCCCTCTCCTGACAGGAGAGGGGAGAAGCAATAAGGAAACCTTATTGCAGGGCTAAAGTCTCCCCTCTCAGGGGAGATTTAGAGGGGTCGTTTAGGTTGAATATAGAAAACGGCTTCACCCCAGCCCTTTTCCTGAGAGGGAATGGAGCGGAAGAAGCAGGCAGTGGCATAAAAGCAAGACCTGTAAATGGGTCGGGCCTTTCAGCCTTGATCTTCTTTGGTTCTTTCTTGTATCAAGACATGAAAGAACGTGAAAAAGCTCTTTGCCATGCTTATCTGTTGCGATGCAACGTTTCACCCTTGCTCTTTGGAATGCCATAGCGTGCATCGCTATACAGGTAGGAGTCGTGATGGAGTTACAAATGTTTAGCCCCTACGGGGCTGGAAACGGCAATCGTTGTTCGTTATTCGTGAATCGTTGTTCTTGAATGCCATTCTGTGTAACACCGTGTTACACTGAGTAACTCTGTGATAACAATTTAGTTGATAGTTGTTGGTTGATAGTTGATGGTTGATGGTTGATAGTTGATGGTTGATAGTTGATGGTTGATAGTTGATAGTTGATAGTTGATGGTTGATAGTTGATGGCTTAAGAAACCACCTTCAGTCATGAATCTGAAATCTGAAATCTGAAATTTTAAATTTTTATCCTTTATCCTTTATCCTTTATCCTTTATCCTTAGACATCACCCCCACTGTACACTGCACACGGAACACTGTACACTTAATATGAGATTCCTCCGCAAAGTTTATCCCGGTATTTCTGGGATCAGGTTGGCAAAAGAGCGTTTTTTGCTAGCTGAACAACATTTGAATTTTCAAGCTCTCAAAGGGATACGATAAGAGTTTTAGTTGCCAAGAAAAATTTAGCAGTCAAAAACTCATGTATCATTTAACCAATCCGGCACTTGTAGCTTGCGCTATACTTGCCCTTGGCTATTGCATTGAGCTTTGAGCGGAGCAGCTGCTTGCGGATGGGCGATACACGGTCGGTAAAGAGTATGCCATCCAGGTGGTCGTACTCATGCTGGATGATGCGGGCAGCCATGCCCTCATACACTTCCTCGTGCTCCACAAATTTCTCGTCGTGGTATCGAATGCGAACCTTCGACTCCCGTTCAACATCCTCATGTAAGCCGGGTAGGCTTAAGCAACCTTCGTTATAAATTACTTTCTCGCCAAACCGTTCAGTAATCTGGGCGTTTATGAAGGCCTTGCGGAAATCCTTAAGGGTTGGGTCGTCGTCGGCAAGGGGGGTGCCGTCAACCACAAAAAGCCTAATGGAAAGGCCAATTTGGGGGGCAGCCAAACCAATACCATCGGATTGCTCCATGGTTTCGAACATGTCAGCTATAAGTGCATCGAGCTGGGGGTAATCGGGTGTTATATTCTGAGCCACCTTGCGCAATACTGGCGATCCGTAAACGTAAACTGTTCGTATCATCTGTCCTAATTAACGCGTAAAATTACTACTTATATTTTAATCCCTCCATGTAGCTTTGCAGGATAATGGCAGCGCTGATTTTATCTACATTGCTCTTTTCCTGCCTGTCCTTCTTCTTCATGCCACCATCAATCATGGCCTGCAAGGCCATTTTGGAGGTAAACCTTTCGTCCACAAGTTCAATGGGCATTTCGGGAAACCTCTTTTTGATGGCGTTAATTACGGGCTTTATGTAGTTAACAGCTTCGGAAGGGGTATTGTTCATTTGGCGGGGATTGCCCACTACCAGTATGTCGATGTTTTCCTTCAGAAAAAGTTCAGTAAGATAATCAATTACCTTATGGGTGGGTATGGTTTCCAGCGGCGATGCAATGATTCGCAACGGATCGGTCATGGCTATGCCCGTTCGCTTACGACCAATATCAAGTGCAACAATTCTACCCAAAACAGCAGCTTATTTTGAAATATTCTCGAGCTGATGATTCAATCGTTCCAGATACTCGCCCCTTACGGTAATTAGCTCGTGGTTTTTCAGCTCTATATTACTTTCTGGCTTATTTGAAATCTTGCGGATCATTCCAAGGTTAATCAGGCAGCTTGGGTTGATGAAGCTAAAATTACGTTCCTCAAGCAAAGTGCAAATGTCGCCAAAAGGGTTGTTAGCCAGAAAATGGCTGCCATTTACCAGCTTGATTTGGGTTCCGTTAGGAACACTCTCAACAAAAACAATTTCGCCAACATCAAGGCACTCGTACTTGTCATTTGTTGAAACCACCAACTTCTGGGGAATAATCTCCTTGATATTCTCAAAGAGGGCGAAATACTTGTTACGGCCATCAAAGTTTGAGTAACGGCGACGGATAACCTTTTCCAACGCTTCGTGGAGTTCATCAACCTCAATTGGCTTTAGTAAAAAATCGATAGCGCTGTACTTAAAGGCCTTGATGGCGTAGTTATTGTATGCGGTTATAAAGATAACATCAAAGTTCCGGTGAGGACAACCCTCAAGGAAATCGAAGCCGCTACCTCCTGGCATTTCGATGTCGAGGAAAACGATATCGGGATCATATTTGGTTACCTTATCGATACCTTCACTGGCAGAATAAGCAACACCAATAATCTCAATATGCTGCTCAAAATGTCCTAGGAGCAGCTCAAGCGTACGTAACGAGGCAATCTCATCGTCAACAATTAGGGCCTTAAGCATCGGGTTAAAATTTCATCGTGCAAAAATAAGAATAGTTACATTCATTTTCAAATGTATTGGTATTACAGCAAAACCTGACGTTGTATAGGTATAATGATTACAGAACAAGATATTCCGAATTAAAATATCGACTTAATATCATTCATTAACCTGTTGAAATGGTTATTGATGAGTTCAAACTCATTTCTATTCCTCATCGCAAAAATCAAAATACTGGTTAATCCTCTAATCTTATAGAACAACTTACGCCAGTAGTAAAGAATAACTGCTGCGGGAGGTAGTAAAACAAGGTAAAGCAATGCCATTGCTAAGCTTTTTAGAATCAGTCCAACAATTACTGTTTGGATTAGGTATGCAAGTGGCAATAACAGCAAGCCCGCAGCATGGCGGACTGAACTGTGGAACTGAACGTCCTCAAATTTCTTACTTAGCTGGTAGGGAATAATTATAGGTATGATATGGTTGATGAAACCAAAAATGGCCAAAGGCGACAATACGACAAAAAGTGGAACCATCCAAAGCAGGTTAAAAGCTTTACTTACCTTTAGCGGCAAGGCTTGGGGTTTAATCCGGTTGGCTGAAATGCGATCCCTCAGCACATGGGCTAACTGAATAATCTCATCGAAGGTACTCCTGTCCGTTTCCTTAAGTCTGTCGAGTTTTAAAATCAACCTTTTGCTTATTTCAAATGCCTGGTTTAGAGTATTGGGTAGTTTGTTCTCCTTGATAAACCTTTTTGGGAAAAGCTGGGTTAGGAAAAGGTACTCGTAATAGTTCTGTTCATCTTCAATATGAATCATTTCCGCTTTAATGCGCTCTGATAGTTCATCTATCAGGGCATTGTAGGCAAGGGCTTTGTTTTGCCTGTAAAGGTCAAGGTATTTCTTAACAGGGAAAGGTTCACCAATCCGGATGAGCAATTTGCTCCTATACCTAACATAGTTTGAGTAGTCCAGCCCAACAGGGACAATATGAATGTTAAGTGAGCCATCGGAAGCATCCTCGGTTTGAAGGGCAATGCGAGCAATACCCTTCTTTAGCGGTCGTAATATTTTGAAACCAGCATGGTTACCCTCGGGGAGAATTACAAGACCGTTTCCTTTACGGATTATATCCATGGTTTTTAGGAAAATACTATCGTTAAGTGAGAGGTTCTCAAAACCATCGCGAATGCGGTAAACGGGCATGATTTTTAGAAAGGTAAGTATTTTTGATACCAGCGGTTTCTTAAAAATATCGGCACGGGCAAGGAAAATGGGCTGCCAGCTATGTTTAAGGGTTAACATGGCAAGCGCATCAATTAGCGCATTTTGGTGGTTGGGGGCAAAAATAAAGGTAGTGTTTGGCGGAAGCTTTTCCATGCCAACAATCTCGGTTTTAAAGTAGAGCTTAAACAGAAAGTTTTGGTAAAACCTTAAAAGCCAGTATGCTTTTGACCATTCCTCAATTCGTTCACGATTGGTGGGCATAGCTATGTTGGATTAAAAACAAAAATACATTTAGAGGGGTTTTCTTGACCAGTAATAGGCAATCCCAAGTCCCGATACTATATGCCATATACCCCAAAAGGCAGCGATAAAGGCCATTCCGCCAAGTCCATCGAATAGGTTGGGGTTAAAGATTAGCACAAGTCCAAGTCCTGAATTCTGAATACCGGTTTCAATTGCTATAGTTCTTCGGTCTTGCTTGCTAAGCTTAAAAATGCTTGGGATAGTATAGCCTACCAGTAATCCTAATCCATTATGTACAATAACTATTAGAGCAATCAGATGGATATATTTCAGGAAGTACCCAAAGTTAGCAGCCAGCGCGGCAACAACAAACCCCAAAAATGCCACAATGGAAAAAATCTTAAACGGTTTTGAAATGCGTTCCGCAGTATTTGGGAAGAACCGGGCAAAGGCGATACCGAGTATAACCGGTATTCCAAGCAGTATCAGAACAGTTCTAATCATTTCCCAAGCATCAATCTCAATGGGTATTACCAGGTTCGAGGCCGCTGAGTAAAGTTTTCCCCAAAAGGCAAAGTTGAAGGGTGTCATAAATATTGCCGCAAGGGTGGCAATGGCCGTCAAAGTAATTGACAGTGCCACGTTTCCCTTTGCCAACGATGAAATAAAGTTAGATATATTTCCTCCCGGACAAGCTGCAACAAGTATCATACCCATTGCAACGCTTGGTGTTGGTTGAATAATTAATACTAGTAGAAATGTAAACAAAGGTAAAGCAAGGAACTGTGAAAGGAAACCGAGAATAACAGGTTTAGGACTAACCAGCAACAGCTTAAAATGCTCTATCTTGATTTGAAGTGCGATACCAAACATTATTAAAGCCAGGGTGATGTTCATAAAAAGCAAACCACCCTTTGTGAAGTTTAGCCATATCCAATCAAGTGTCTCAAGTGTGGCTTTTAGGTGAACCTCAGTTTTAATAACTTTTCCGTTGGCTATTTCAATACGATGCCTGTTGGTGTAGTACCAATCCTCTCCCTTTACTATACTATCGGGTTCACCAGCGCGCTCCAGCGCTTCAGAAATATTCATTCCAATCCTGAGCGATGATATGGGAGTTTCCTTTTTCTGTTCGGCTTTAAGTTGCCTTTTCAGCTTAATTTTTAGTTTTTTATGAGGTTCCGCTAGCCGAATATCCCTTATAACGCTGTCAATAAAAACGGCCTGATTCCCTTGGTAGAAATACCTGGAAACCACCTGTTTTTCTGTTGGCGAGCCAAGTGTTTTGGTAACAAAAGCTGAATCGCTACCTTGTGGGATGGTTTTTATCTTTTTGGCAATGGTTTCAGCGTTTGCTAACGATGATAGCAGTATTACCAATAAGAAAACTAACAGCTTTTGCGTAATCGTTGATACTCTTTTCATGCTTAGTAGGTTTAGTGTTTTTTAACAAACCCATACCCTGCAAAGGTTACTATTTTTTTTCAAATAGCAATTGTCAAAAATTTATATCAAAATAAGAATAAAGCAATTTTCTGAGTTCCAAATCGTAAAAAAAAGTATATCTTTGCGCCGCTAAAGTAAAATAGTAGGTTTAACTAAAAGCGTAAAGTATGCCTGTAAAAATCAGACTAAGCCGCCAGGGAAGGAAGAAAAGACCTTTCTACCACATTGTGGTGGCGGATAGCAGGGCGCCACGAGATGGCAGATTCATTGAGAGGATTGGTTCATACAATCCCCTTACAAATCCTGCTACTATTGAATTAAATTTTGATAGGGCATTGGACTGGCTGCAAAAAGGCGCTCAACCTACTGACACCTGTAGGGCTATCCTATCGTACAAAGGTGTAATGCTAAAGAAACACCTTCTTGAGGGTGTTAAAAAGGGTGCTCTTACCCCCGAGCAAGCTGAGGCTAAATTCCAGGATTGGGTAAGCCAAAAGGAAGCTAAGATTAAGGCTAAGATTGATTCATTGGCCAAGGGCGAAGCCGAGGAGATGAAGAAACGCATGGAAGCCGAATCGAAGGTTCGTGATGCTCGCGCTCAGGAAATAGCCAAAAAGCGCGCCGAAATGGCCGCCAAAGAAGCCGATTCTCAAGCAGAATCAACTTCAGAGGAAACCGAAAACGCTTAGGCTTAAGGTGCATGGGGGATGCCGGTTTCGTTGAGATTGGATATATCCAAAGAACACATGGCATTAACGGTGAACTGGCGGTGAGTTTAAACTCATCGGTTGAGTTCAACCCCGAAGAATTGGAATCGGTATTTCTTGAAATTGAAGGAATACCGGTTCCTTTTTTTATTACCCGTATTCGTTTCCAAAACCCTGAAAAAGCAATTGTAAAGTTCGATGATGTGGACTCTATTGACCAGGCGCAGGAACTTTACGGTGTTAAAATGTTAATCCCTTCCACCAGTATAGAGCTGGAGGACGAAGTTTACCTTTCCGATTTAGTTGGATACAAAGTGCGGAATACTGATAAATCGGAGGTTGGAGTAATAGTTGACTACACTGAGTACTCCATGAATGCAACGTTTGAGCTGGTTACCCCAGATGGTAAACATGTACTGATCCCAGCAGCTGACGAACTGATTGTGGAGGTTGATACTTCGGCTAAGCTGCTTGAAATGGAACTTCCTGAAGGGTTGATTGATTTAAACCTATAGCTGTAAATCTTTCTCAAAGCTTAATATTAACTCCCTCCAACGGTGCGGGATGGGAATGGATTTGCCGGCCGCATTGCTGAAACAAACCATTACAGCTTTGCTTACTGCGGCCACTTCACCGGTAGTGTTGTTAAAAATCTCCTGCCGCATTTTCAGGCTTTTGTTGCCTATTTCATAAACCTTACTTAATACCTCAATATTATCCCACATGCGTATGGGAATAAGGTAATCGATGGTGATACTCGCCAGTACCAGCCCCTCTATCTCCCAGTTCATTTTTTCCTGTAGAACCTCAGTAAAATATTTCAACCTGCCTAGGTCAAAGTACTGCTGGTAAACCGAGTTGGTTACGTGTGAAAGCTGATCGATATCGTTAAACCTGATTTGGATGGGTGTACGGTGGAAAAATTTATGCAGTTTTGGATTGCTGCTCATTTCTGTACTTTTTTTGCTGGTCGATTTCTTCGAAAATCGAGTTTCGGCTTACGAATTCGGGGACAATATCCTTCATTATACTTACTATCCTAAAATTATTGTGGCTTGGAAGAGTGTTTAATAGTTCCATTATTTTAGGCATCACCTCTTCCTGCTTATACTCGTTAACTTTAGCAATCATAATCTTAGGGTGGTAGGTAGGGATGGTGTTTTCCTTGTTGTTAAGTAGTTCCTCAAACAGTTTTTCCCCGGGTCTAAGTCCGGTAAAGCTGATTTGAATATCCTTACCATAGGTAAGTCCTGAGAGCTTAATCATTTTCTTGGCCAGATCGAGAATCTTTACTGGCTTGCCCATGTCGAAAATGAATATTTCACCGCCTTGCCCCATTGCCCCCGCTTCAAGAACAAGCTGACAAGCCTCGGGGATGGTCATGAAGTACCTGATAATGTCCGGATGTGTAATGGTAATTGGTCCCCCATTCTCAATTTGCTTCTTGAAGCGTGGAATGACCGATCCGTTTGAACCCAAAACATTTCCAAAACGGGTAGTAATAAACTTTGTTTGGGAAGTATAGTTCAGCGTTTGGGTGTATATCTCGGCTATACGTTTGCTTGCACCCATCACATTGGTGGGGTTTACCGCTTTATCGGTGGAAATCATTACAAATTTCTCAACGTGAAATTTAACGGCTATATCGGCAACGAGTTTTGTCCCCAAAACGTTGTTAAACACTGCTTCGGTAGGATTATTCTCCATCATGGGAACATGCTTGTAGGCAGCAGCATGGAATACCACTTGTGGTTTAAATGCCTCAAACAGCCTGTTCACCCTGTACTCGTTTGTAACGCTTCCAATAACAGTTTCAAAGTCGAAAAACTGAAAAGTTTCCTTCAGCTCAAGCTCCAATTCGTATAGGGGTGTTTCGGCCACATCGAAAAGAATGATCTTATTGGGACGAAACCTGGTGATTTGCCGTACCATCTCGCTACCAATTGATCCGGCAGCACCTGTTACCAAGACCACTTTACCCTTAATGTAGTCCTGTATTCGCTTTTTGTCAAGGACAATGGGTGGCCTTTCAAGTAAATCCTCAATTTTAATATTTTTAATCTGCTTTACATTGAGTTCCCCGTTAATCCATGCATTTGCATCGGGGATGGTTTGAACGCTAACGTTTAGGTTTAAACACTTTTCAATAATCTTGTTTTTTCGGTTTGGATCAAGATTCTTGGTTGCAAGAATAACCTTGGCAACGTCGTGCTTCTGGATCAGGTACTCAATTTTGCCGATATTGTAAATCTCAATGTTTTCTATCTTATTCCCTTCCTGCTTGTTGTAAGGGTCAATAAACCCAACTATTTGAATACCTGTAAGGCTTTCCCTGTCGATAGCGCGCTTAACAGCCGCAGCAAATTGTTCAACCCCAACTATTAATATCTTTTCGCTATTTAGGTCAGAATTTCTAATGGTGTAGTAAAGTGTTTTGTAGAAAAGTCTTGACCCAACCATTAGTATTATGGTCAAAAAGTAATCAATCAGTAAAATGGAGTTTGGAATGATAAAACGGCTACTAATAAAAAAGTTGATGAAGTTGATGACAAAAAGTACGAAAGTACTTACGCTTGTTACAACAAAAATTCTTTCGGCATCCTTGGTACTAGTGTAGCGAATAAGACCTGCAAAGGTACGGAACGATAAAAAGTGAACCGCTCTGATAAAAAGAACTAAAGGGATAACCGATTTTAGCAGTATTCTGTATTCCTCTGAAATAGAAAACTCAAACCTGACAAAAAACGAAAAGGTTATGGAAAATAAGCATATAACCAAATCGATTAAAAAAACTATCCACCGGGGTGTATGTTTTGGAGGGTTTATCATTTTTGAGAATTTCTTATGCAAAGTTACAAAAAAATTCCTAATCGCATTATTACAATTTTTATACCATAAATGGAGTTGAACTGGATTGCGGGAAAGTATATGGATAGCTGGACGATTAAAAAAGATTAAGGTATATTTTAAGAAAAATAAAATAGTTACTTTTACGCACAAATTGAATAGTTAACTGTACTATGCGACTCTACACACAAAATCTGGTTAAGCGATATAAGACTCGGACTGTAGTTAAAGGAGTAAGCGTTGAGGTAAGTCAAGGTGAGATTGTAGGGTTGCTTGGCCCTAACGGAGCTGGCAAAACCACAACGTTCTACATGATAGTTGGTCTGATTAAACCAAATTCTGGCAGAATTTTCCTTGATGATCTTGATTTAACCGACGAGCCGGTGTTCCGTCGTGCACAGCGCGGAATAGGTTATCTTGCTCAGGAAGCTTCGGTTTTTAGGCAGCTTAGCGTTGAGGATAACATTAAGGCCGTGCTGGAGATGACAAATTTTAGCAAGGAGTACCAGCACGAGAAGTTGGAGTCGCTGCTCAATGAGTTTGGCCTGCAAAAAATTCGGAAGAGCTTGGGGATACAGCTTTCAGGTGGAGAGAGGCGTAGAACCGAAATAGCCCGTGCACTTGCCCTTGACCCTAAGTTCATCCTGCTCGACGAGCCCTTTGCCGGAGTTGATCCCATTGCCGTGGAGGATATTCAGAACATTGTTGCCCACCTAAAGGATAGGAACATCGGCATTCTTATTACTGACCATAATGTCCATGAAACACTTTCCATTACCGACAGGGCTTACCTGCTTTACGATGGTGAAATCCTTAAAGCCGGCACGGCCGAAGAACTTGCCGATGATGAACAGGTTCGTAAGCTTTACCTGGGGCAAAACTTCGAACTTAGGAAATAATTATCCAAAATAAAGTGAGGTTATTGGTGTTTTAAAAATACTTTATAACTTTGCACCGAAATTTTGCGGATATGGCGTAATTGGTAGCCGCGCTAGACTTAGGATCTAGTGCCGAAAGGCGTGGGGGTTCGAGTCCCTCTATCCGCACAAAGCCCGGGTTTCCCGGGCTTATTCTTTTTAAACCTTTACATAGGTACTGCATCATAGTAACAATAGCTATTGATATGCGAAGCAAACTTTTGGCCATTGCAGTCAGTTTAAGGTTTTTAATTGGTTCTATTTCCGAGAGAATTTTAGAATGTTTCAAGAGAGCTTTTCCAAAAGCATTAAAAACTTCTTTTTGGATACTAAAGATTACATTGCCCATATCGTTTTTGGTAAGTGTTTTGAGCTACTTTGGCTTGCTAAATGCGTTTAGCGAGCTATTAACCCCGGCATTCAAGTTGATTGGTTTACGGGGCGAGGCGGCAATAGCTTTTGTAACCGGAGTTTTCTTGAACATCTACTCAGTGATAGTTGTATTGTCGCAGTTAACCTTTACGTTACGTGAGGTTACCATTATTGCCGTAATGAGTCTCATAGCGCACAATCTTATTGTTGAAACCGCTGTGCAGTCGCAAACTGGTTCAAAGGCATGGCATATGGTGATTTTGCGTTTGGGTATGGCATTTGTTGCAGCATTTCTGTTAAACCTAACTCTTCCACCTTTAGATCAGGTTCTTGGTCATACAGTCAATCATGATCAAACTCAAAGCCTATATGTTCACCTGCATGGATGGCTGTTCTCAGCATTTAGGATGATTTTTAAAATTATCGTTCTAATTTTTTTGTTAATGGTTTTGCAGGAAATGCTCAGGGAGTTCAATCTCATAGAGGTTCTAACGGCTCCGGTGTCGCCTGTAATAAGATTTCTTGGCCTGCCACAGTCAACTACGTTCCTGTGGATTATTGCAAACACGTTAGGGCTTGCCTACGGTTCGGCTGTAATGCTCGATGAGGTTAGCCAGGGAAGAATTAGAAAGGCCGAATCCGATTTGCTTAACTACCATATTGCCATTTCGCACTCAAACCTGGAGGATTTGCTCCTGTTTGCAGCCCTTGGTGTATCAATTTCATGGATGCTTGGCATAAGACTGATTATTGCTGCCCTGGCAGTGTGGGCTCGCAGGTGGTATCTATCTGCAAAAGGAGAAGTTTTCATTTGATATCAACAGTTCACACTCGCTTCGTTTTTCTTTTATATTTTTGAGCAGAAAAATGTTTGGTCATGGTTCAATACCTTAATCTGCTCGATCACATCCTTAATCATGGTGTACGTAAAGACGATCGAACTGGAACAGGAACCATTAGTGTTTTTGGTTACCAGATGCGCTTCAATTTGCAGGATGGCTTTCCGTTGCTTACCACTAAAAAGCTTCACCTGAAATCAATAATCCATGAGCTGTTATGGTTCCTCAAAGGGGAAACCAACATTCGGTACCTGAATGAGAATGGAGTAACCATATGGGATGAGTGGGCTAATGCCAACGGTGAGTTAGGACCGGTTTATGGTTACCAATGGCGTAGCTGGCCAACAGCCGATGGAAGGCATATTGATCAGATAAGCAAGGTGGTTGATTCCCTCAAAAACAATCCCGATTCAAGGCGCCATATCGTATCGGCATGGAATGTAGGTGAAATTGAGAATATGGCCTT
>Ga0209720_1001243_pt1 | contig 22329 bp, 23 predicted proteins | sample AD_JPNMR3_MetaG_FD_184426 | JGI IMG/M metagenome (GOLD analysis project Ga0209720, IMG submission 184426) | Active sludge microbial communities of municipal wastewater-treating anaerobic digesters from Japan - AD_JPNMR3_MetaG (SPAdes) (version 2) | ecosystem: Engineered > Bioreactor > Anaerobic...
CCATCCTAATACTAAGAAAAATTCCAATCCGCTCGCAGCTTTGTCTTATTTATAGCATATGAATAAAAATTTGTCAAGGGGTTGTATTTATATTTTTATTTTTGGCTTTGTATTTTTAACTTTACCTTTAAATTTTGCATTAGGAGCTAACTATGGTGATGTGGTGATAAATGAAGTCTTTTACGATCCCATTGGGACGGACACAGGACTTGAATGGATAGAGCTTTATAACCCTCAGTCAGATCCTATAAATCTTAATGGTTATGATTTAGGTGCTTCAAGCAAATATTTTACTTTTCCTTCTTTTGTGCTTGCTTCAAAATCTTATGTTGTTGTCCATTGGAATGCTATTGGAGAAAATACCATAACCGAACTTTATACAGGAATAAATAATAATAATATGGGTAATACTAGTGGATGGGTTGCTCTTTTTAAAAATACAACACATAGTAAAGACACAATAGTGGATTATATTGAATATGGGGCAACAAAACAAAGTTGGGAATCTACAGCTAAAGACGCAGGAATTTGGCAAGAAGGACAATTTGTTTCTGGAGTAGAAAAAGAGGGAGAATCTATTGGTTTAAAAATAGATGGTGAGGATAATAACTTACCACAAGATTGGCAGATATTTACAAGTCCTACTCCAGGAAAATCTAATCTCGAAAGTATTATTACGCCTTCTCAGCCACTTTCCGCCAATGCCGGCGATGATGTAATTAGTACTACCGGCACAGAGATTACTTTTGATGCTTCAGCTTCAACCGGGAACATTGAAGAATATTATTGGAATTTTGGAGATGGTCAAACAAAAACAGGCAAAGTTGTTACTCACAAATATCAATATCCCGGCGAATATTTGGTCTATTTAAGGGTCAGCAATGGAGAAGAAAAAAATACCAACTCAATTCAAGTTCAAATTTTTTCTTCTGAAATTTTTATCTCTGAATTTTTACCAAATCCCAAAGGAAATGATTCAAATCAGGAATGGATTGAGATTGTCAACGAATCGAAAGAAGTACAAAATATTACCGGTTGGGGTATAGGAAATAAAGCAGAAAAAGCTACTTTTGTTTTCCCCGAAGGAACATATCTTACACCCAATGGTTTACTTTTACTTTCTTCATCGTTAACTAAAATTTCTCTTTTAAATGATGCTGGTTCTTTGTTTCTTTTCTACCCATCCGGTGATCTTTGCCAAGAGGTAAAGTATGAAAATCCAGGTGAAAATGTTTCCATAGCAAGAGAGAATGGAGATTATTTTTATACTCAAAACCCAACACCTGGAATGAAAAACATTATTAGTAACCATTCTTCAGAAAACAAAATTAGCTCTCTTTCTCAAGCTCAAATTCAAAATCAAACTCAAAACCCATCCTCAGCTTCAAATTTTATTTCGGTTTCTGCTTTTACTCCTTCAAATTCAGTTTTAAATTCTACTAATTTTTCAAACTCTATTAACTCTAGCTCAAACTCTAATAATGATGATGATTCTAATTCAAGCTCTATTTTAAATCAAAATTCCTCAACTATCCTTGGTTCATCTTCAGAGAAAAATAAAAATAATGAGAATGTAGAAAAAGAGAAGGATTCTTTATTAAGTTCTTTTTTAACTAGTGATCTTTTGGTCAAAGTAAAAGGAAATAAAAATAAAATAATTTTAGCAATCATGGGAGTAGTTTTGTGCTCTGGATTTCTTGCCATTTATTTGGTAAGATTAAGAAGAAAAATAAAAGAAAAAAGCGATAATAGTATTAATAATACAAATTTAGAAAAAATCGAAGTCGAGATAGAAAAATAAATTTTTAAATCTCTATTTTTAAGGGATATTTCAAAAGGGGATATTTCAAAAGGGGATATTTCAAAATAACATCTATTATTCGTCGAATTTATTTTATAAAGTAAATTCGAGCGGGAAACAAAAAATATGTCAGGTCATTCACACTGGGCAGGAATTAAATATAAAAAAGGACTTGAAGACGCAAAACGCGCCCAAATTTTTTCAAAATTTTCACGGTTGATTTCTATTAAAGCGCGAGAGAAAGGGGGAGATCCAGAAACAAATTCAGAATTGAAAATGGCTATTGAAAAAGCCCGGCGTTTTAATATGCCTCAAGAAAATATCGAGCGAGCGATAAAAAAAGGAACTGGTGAAATTGAAGGAGGGCAATTAGAAAGCCTTTTAATTGAGGCCTTTGGTCCTGGTAAAATAGCTATTTTAATTGAAGCGATTACTGATAATAAAAATAGAACAATAGCTGAAATAAGACATATTTTAGAAATATATGATGGGAAAATAGCTAGCGGAGGAGTGCTTTGGATGTTTGAAAGGAAAGGCGTAATAGAAATTAATCAGCAAGAGGTAGAAAAAAACAAAGAGGAATTAGAGATGTTAGCAATTGAAGCAGGAGCTGATGATATAAAATGGCAAGATAGTACTTTAGAAATTTATACAAAATTAGAAGATTTAAATAATGTTAAAAATTTTTTAGAAGAAAAAGGAATAAAAATTGAAAATGCTAATTTAGAATTTGTACCAAAAGAAGAAATTAAAATCGAAGACAAATCAATAAAGGAAAAAATCGAAAAATTGTTTGAAGCTCTTGATGAACATGATGATGTTCAGAATATTTATTCTAACATGCAAACGTAGTGTAAATTTTGCATTTAGTGTTCTAAATTCTACATTCTACGTTCTACATTCTCAAAATGCCAAAAGAAGCAGAAATTAGAAAAAAAGCAGTTGAAGTTTTAAAAGAAGATGGCTGGATAGTTTGGTATCCTCCAAAAATCCGTTTTAAACAAACGGATATTTTTGGTGTTATAGACTTGCTTGCTTTAAAGGGGAGAAACCAAAAAAATATTCAGTTAACAACTACTTCAAATCTCGCTACTAGGAGAAAAAAAATTAATAAATTTTTAGAAGAATTTCAACTAGGAATAACGGTGGAAATCTGGGCATGGAGTGCCAAAAACAAAGATTTTAAAAAAGAAAAAATTCAAATAAAGAATCAGCATCAGTCTAAAAAAATAAAAAGAAAAAAATAAATTATTAAAAATATATATGACTCTTATTGTTGCTAATTGGAAAATGAATCCCATAAATACCCTACAGGCCGAAAATCTTTTTCAAGAAATAGTAAATGAGACTAAATCAGAAAAAAATACAGAAATAGTGGTTTGTCCTCCTTTTATTTATTTACCCGTTATTAAAAATTTATTATCAAGTAATAATATAAAACTTGGTTCTCAAAATTGTTTCTGGGAAGAAAAAGGTGCTTTTACTGGCGAGGTTTCACCTCTGCAATTAAAAAATTTAGAAGTAAAATATATTATTTTAGGGCATTCGGAAAGGAGAAATTATCTTAAGGAAGATGATGAGATGATCGCAAAAAAAATAAAAGCGGTATTAGAAACACATCTCTCGCCAATTTTATGCATTGGAGAAACAAAAGAAGAAAAAATTGCTGATAAAACTCCTGAAACTTTAAAATCTCAATTAGAAAATGATCTTCAATATATATCATCTAATATTTATAACTTAGGTTCTTTTGTTATTGCTTATGAACCAATCTGGGCAATTGGAACTGGTGATTTTTGTCAACCAGACGAAGCACTAAGTAATCTTTTATTTATTAAAAAGCAACTTCTAAGGTTTTTTCCCAAAAAAATAGCTGAAAAGATAAGAATTCTATATGGTGGAAGCGTTGATTCTAAAAATGCAAAGGATTATATTGAGATTGGGTTTGATGGTCTTTTAGTTGGTGGTGCATCTTTAAGAACAGGGGAATTTATAAAAATAGTAAAAAATATAGAAACAAATACTGCAAATAAAAATTCGTAAGCTCTTAATAAATTCGTAATTCGTTGATATTATGCAAAATGTAATTCTTATTATTTTAGATGGCTGGGGTATGATAAATGAAAAAAGAGGGAATGCTATTTTAAATGCTAAAACACCTAATTTTAATTATTATTGGAATCATTTCCCCAAAACTCAACTTTATGCTCATGGAAGATATGTTGGTCTTCCTGACAACCAAGATGGAAATTCAGAAGCAGGACATCTAAACTTAGGCGCAGGAAGAGTAGTTGTTCAAGACTCAGTTTATATTTCTGAGAGCATAAAAGATGGAACATTTTTTAAAAATACTGCTTTTTTGGAAGCAATAAAACATTTAAAAAAGTATAATACAAAACTTCATTTAATTGGCCTTTTATCAGGCGATGAAAGCCCCCATATGTCACCAGAACATTTATACGCGCTTTTAGATTTAGCAAGAAGAGAAGGTATTCAAAAAATTATTCTTCATTTATTTACAGATGGCAGAGATTCCTCTCAACATGGGGCGCCAAAGTTTTTAAAAACCTTGCGAGAACATTTTAAAGATCATCAAACTTTTTTTGAAATAGGCAGTGTTATTGGAAGAGCTTTTGCTATGGATAGAAAAAAAAATTGGCAAAATATTGAAAAAACTTACAACCTTTTAACATTAGGAGAGGGCGAGAAAGTAGAATCAGCTGAAGAGGCAATTTCAAGAGCATATAATAAAGGTTTAACTGATGAGTTTATTCCTCCTTCAGTTGTAATAAACAATAGAAAGCTAGTAGGCACAATAGACGATAATGATGTTATAATCTTTTTTAATTTAAGGTCAGACAGAGCAAGGGAATTAACTAAAGCTTTCGTTCAACCTGACTTTGAAGAAAAAAATCCTGGAGCTTTTAAAAGAAAAAAAATTCCTCAGAATATCAGATTTGTCGCAATGACAGATTTTGGTCCTGATTTGCCTAATATTTTAACTGCTTTTCCTTCAAGAGATATTAAAAATTCACTACCTTTTGTCTTGGGAAATTTTTCTCAATTATATATTGCTGAATCAGAAAAATACGCTCATGTCACTTTCTTTTTTAATGGTGGCTATGCCGATCCAGTTGTTGGAGAAGAAAGAATAAGAATTCCTTCGCCACCTATTTTACACTATAATGAAAAGCCAGAAATGTCGGCACCAAAACTAACAAAAGTAGTTATCGAAAAATTAAATTCAAGAAAATATAACTTTATCTGCATGAATTTTGCAAATCCTGATATGATTGGCCATACGGGCGATTTTAAAGCAGGAATCAAGGCTTGTGAGGCAGTAGATAGGTGTTTAGGAGAAATAGTCGAAAACGCTTTTAAAAATGACTTTGTTTCAATTATTACTGCTGATCATGGAAATATTGAAGAAATGATTAATTTAGAGACCGGAGAGGTAGACACAAATCATTCAAAAAATCCCGTACCTTTTATTTTAGTTAATCCAGCCCTTGAAAATAAGAACACTAAACTTCAATCAGGAGGCAGGCTTGCAAATGTAGCTCCAACTGTGCTAAAATTAATGAATATTCAAAAACCAAAAGAGATGGATAAAAAAAGTTTAATTTAATACATCCCTAAAGCGCACACACATCCGAATTATTGGATTGGATACTATTCTATATTTTTATGGCAAGAAAAAAACAATTTCAAGCAATTACTGGAATGGCTGATATATTACCAAATGATCAACCATTATGGAAAAGGATTGAAGAAACCATTACCGCAATGGCAAACTTTTATGATTTTTCGAAAATTTCTACTCCTATTTTAGAAGAAGAAGAGTTATTTATAAAAGGAACAGGCGAGGATACTGAAGTAGTTGAAAAACAAATGTATAGCTTTCGAACAAAAGGAGGGGAAAAAGTGGTTCTACGTCCTGAGTTTACTCCTCCTATTATTCGTGCTTATATTGAAAATGGAATGCAAGAATGGCAAAAGCCAGTAAAGCTTTGGACTATTGGACCTTTGTTTCGTTATGAAAAACCTCAAAAAGGAAGATATCGCCAATTTCACCAATTTGATTTTGAAGTAATTGGCGATGAGACACCAATTACTGACGCTCTCTTAATTCAGCTTTCATTAAATATCTTAGAAAAAGTAGGAATAAAAAATTGGAGATTAGAAATTAATTCTATTGGGTGCCAAGAGTGTCGTCCTGCTTTTATAAGACAATTAAAAAAATATTACAAAGAAAAAGAGAAACAAATTTGTCCTAACTGTAAAAAGAGATTAGCAAAAAATCCATTAAGAGTTCTTGATTGTAAAGAAGAAAAGTGTCAGCGAGTTAAAAAATTCGCTCCTCAAATTGTAAACTATCTTTGCGAAAATTGTCACAAACATTTTCATTCATTGCTTGAATATTTAGATGCAGCGAAAATTTCTTATGTTTTAAATCCATATTTAGTAAGAGGTTTAGATTATTATGAAAAAACAGTATTTGAAGTCTTTCCCGTAGAAGGAGAAAGTCGTCAAAGCGCTTTAATAGGTGGTGGGAGGTATGATAAGTTAATAGAGGAATTAGGAGGAAAACCAACAGCTGCTATTGGTTTTGCTGGAGGGGTTGAAAGGCTTATTAATGAAATTAAAGAAGAAAAAATAAATGTTTTAAATCAAAAAACAATAGAAATGTTTGAAGGGCGACCACAAGTATTTTTAATTCAGTTAGGAGAAGAAGCTAAAAAGAAAGCACTAACTCTTGTCGAAGAATTTAAAAATGCAGGTATAAAAATTGGTCAAAACCTTGGAAAAAATAATATAAAATCTCAACTTCGTTTAGCGGCAAAGGCGAATGTTAAATATTCCTTAATTTTAGGACAAAAAGAAGCACTTGAGGGAACTATTATCATAAGAAATATGGAAACAGGAATTCAAGAAATAGTTCCTCTAAAGGGAATAGCAAAAGAAATTAAAAAAAAATTAAGAGCTTAATTTAAGTTTTTAATTATTAAATTTTTAAACCTTTGTTTTTTAAAAAAACAAGACGCTGAAATTCCGTTATTGCGGAATAAAGCAAAAAGAGATGATAAAAAAACATCTCTTAATGTTTTAAAAAATAAAATAAATTTATGGAAACAATTAAAAATATTAAAGCTATAGAAATCTTAAATTCAAGGAGCAATAGCACTTTGGAGGTTGAGATTTCAACAGAAAATTTTAAAGCTACAGCTGCAGTTCCAGAAGGGAAAAGCGTTGGAAGGTTTGAAGCGCTTTCTTTGCCAACCTGGCAAGCAATAAAAAATGTTGAAGAAAAAATTGCCCCACTTTTTATTGGAAAAGAAGTAGATTTTCAAAAAACTGATGAGGAAATGATTAGGTTTGATGGCACTAAAGATAAATCAAACCTTGGCGCTAATGCTATTCTAGGGGTTTCCCTTGCAATGGCTCGACTTCAAGCGCAAATCGAGGGTAGACCTCTTTTTGAATTTCTTTCGCAGTTTTTTCCTCAAGAAAATAATCAAGATTTTCCATTTCTTTTAATGAATATTGTTAATGGGGGAATACATGCTTTTGGTGGCCCAGATATTCAAGAATATTTAATTTTAGTAAAAGGAGATAGCATAAAAGAAAGTGTTCTTCTTGGAGCAAGAATTTATCAAGAGATGGGAAAATTTTTTAAAGGCAATATTGGAGATGAGGGTGGTTTTGTACCTCAAACTCCCAATTTTCGACTGCCAATAGATGCGATTTCTCAAACTGTTAGTGAAAAATTAGTAAGAAATAAAGTAAAGTTGGGATTAGATGTAGCTGCTTCTCAACTTTTCGACGGTAAAAATTATAATATTGGTGATGAACATTTTTCATCAGAACAGTTAATAGATTTATATTTAAGTTTTATTAATAAATTTGAAATGATTTATCTTGAAGATCCTTTTTCTGAAGATGATCCTGATAGTTTTGCTAAATTTAAAAAGAATATTAGTGAGAATATTATTTTAACAGGAGATGATTTAACAGTAACTAATCTTGAAAGATTAAAAGCAGCGAAAGAAAAAGATTTAATTTCCGGAATCATTGTTAAACTTAATCAGGTAGGAACTCTTTCAGAAACTATAAAAGTAATAAATTTTGCTAAAGAAAATGGAATAAAAGTAATTATTTCTCATCGCAGCGGAGAAACAGATGATAGTTTTATTTCTGATCTTGCAATAGCTTCTCATGCGTGGGGATTTAAAGCTGGTGCTCCAGCAAGAGAGAGGATATCAAAATATAATCGGTTGCTTGAAATTGAAAATTACAAAAGATAAATAATTAATTTCTACTTTTAAGTTTTTAAACTTTTATCTATAGAGATTTGAAAATTGAAATGTGAATTTTTATGGTAGAGTATCTTTGGCTTTTATTTTCCTATCTTTTTGCTTCAATTCCTAATGGCTATTTAATTACAAAATGGATTGCAAAAAAAGATATTCGAGAAGTGGGACAGGAAAAATTGAGCGGATCGAATATTATTCAAAATATCGGTTTTTTACCAGGAGCACTTTCAGGTGCTTTTGATCTTTTTAAGGGAGTAGTTGCTATCTTTGGGGCTCAAATGTTATGTTTGCCTGGTCTTTTTCAAGCGTTAGCAGGAATACTTGCGGTTTGTGGTCAAATGTGGCCTGTTTTTTTTCATTTTTGGGGAGGACGAGGAGGATCGGTTTGTATTGGAGTTTTACTTATGTTTTCTCCGCTTATTGCCGGAGTTTTTATAGTAATTTGGATTGGTGGAAGGTTAATCTCAAAAGATTACGGTGCGCCAATTGGGTTAGTTCTTGGCCTTGTAGCAGCGATTATTTTAAGTTTTTATTTTGAAAAAAAAGAAATAATTATTTTCTCCTCGGTTTCACTTTTTTTAATTTTAATTCAAAGGGTACTTGGAAAACCTGGAAGTTTAAAAGAGATTCAAGATAAAAAGGTAATTTTATGGAGATTGCTTTTAGATAGAGATACAAAAAAGAAAGTTTAATATTTATTTATGTTATTTTTAACTATTATTGTTTTTATTTTAATTTTAGGGCTATTAATTTTTGCTCATGAGTTTTGTCATTTTATTTCTGCAAAAAGAAACGGTATTCGAGTAGAAGAATTTGGAATTGGTATCCCTCCACGTATTTTTGGAATTTACAAGGAAAATGGAAAATTGCATTTTTTTTGGGGGAATAAAAAGGTAAAAACCGAATCAACAATTTATTCTTTGAACTGGATTCCTTTTGGTGGTTTCAATAACATTTATGGGATGGACTCAAGAATTAAAGAAGCTGGCTCTTTTTGGACTAAAAGCATTGGCACAAGAGCGAAAGTAATTTTTGCAGGAGTTTTTGGGAATTTTATTTTAGCCTCTCTTTTATTCTCAATTGTTTTTGCTTCTGGAGCGCCTCAAGCGATAGAAGGAGAACCACCGGTAGGCGCATTTGATATAGGAGTTCAAATTGTTCAAATTGCTCAAAATTCTCCTGCTGAAAAAAGTGGTTTAAAAATAGGCGATAAAATTGTCCAAATTACTACAAAAAATTCTCAGAATCAGGATATTATTCAAGTAGAAAACCCTGAAGATATTCAAAATTTTACAAGCAAACACTTAGGAGAAGATCTTATTTTAACAATAAAAAGAGGTAATCAAGTTTTTGATGTAGAAGTTGCTACACGAATAAACCCTCCAAAAGGCGAAGGAGCAATGGGAATTGCCTTAACTAAAATAGGAAGAATTGCTTATCCGTGGTATGAAGCAATTTTGAAAGGTTTTGAATATTCTTTTTGGCTAATTGGAGCAACTATAACTGCTTTTTTCCAGGCAATTCAAGGAGTAATTGTTGGTCAAACAGTTCCAGGAATTGAAATTGCAGGACCTATTGGTGTTGGAGGTCTTGTTTCTCAAATGATTGACTTAGGTCCAATTTATGTCGTTCAATTTACGGCAATATTATCTATTAATTTATTTATTTTAAACCTTATCCCATTTCCAGCTCTTGACGGTGGTTGGCTTTTATTTTTACTACTTGAGAAAATAAGAAAAAAACCAGTAAAATTAGAAACTGAAGCATTAATAAATCAAATTGGATTTACCCTTTTAATTCTATTAATGATTATAGTAACATTTCAAGACCTTCAAAAATTATTTTTAAAATAAATAAATTTTTATACATAGATCTTGTTTTTTAAAAATAAATTTGTTATATTTATTTATTAATCAAATGGATAAAAAAAATAGATTAGAAGGTAAAGTAATTGAAGCTTTACCAAATACTACTTTTAAAGTAAAACTTGAAAATAACCAAGAAATTTTAGCCCATCTTTCTGGTAAGATGAGGCTAAATTTTATTAGAATTTTACCAGGTGATAAAGTGACTGTTGAAGTTTCAGAAGATGGAAGAAGAGGAAGAATAGTTTATAGACAAAAATAAAAATATATTTCTCAAATAATTAACAAATCAAAAACAAATTTAAACTAATATTCATTTCGTTATTATTTGTTTTATAATTCGCTTATAATTTGTGAACTAATCGGTATGAAAGTAAGATCCTCAGTTAAAAAAATTTGTAAAGATTGTAAAGTAGTGAGAAGAAAAGGTAGGGTGTATATTGTGTGCAAGAAAAACCCAAAGCATAAACAAAGGCAAGGGTAAGTTTTTTACTTTCATAAAAGAATTTTAAATTATTTAATTTTCAAACAGTAAAGTTTAAAAATTTAAAATTAGAAATTAAAAATTTTTTAAATAAAAGTATGCCTCGTATAGCTGGAGTAAATATTCCTGAAAATAAAAAAATTCTTTATTCTCTTCCATATATTTATGGAATTGGTTTATCTTTGGCAAAAAAAATTTTAACAGAAGCTAATATTGATTTTGAAAAAAGAGCAAAAGATTTAACAGCTGAAGAAGTAGACAGATTAAAAAACATTGTTGAAAAAAAATATAAAGTTGAAGGCGAATTAAGAAGAGAAGAGATGATGAATATTAAAAGATTGAAAGAGATTGGTAGCTGGCGAGGGCAAAGGCATGCAAGAAAATTGCCAGTAAGGGGACAGCGGACGAGATGTAATTCAAGAACTGTCCGTGGAAATGTTAGAAGAACAGTTGGCAGTGGCCATAAACCACCTCCAGCGCCAAAGTAATAAAAATTCTAAGCACGAAATTCTAGATTTAAAACAAGTTTAGAATTTAGAATTATAGCCTCTTAGAGGCGACTATTATGGGCAAAAAACGTGTCATAAAACCAAAAGAAGAAACCCTTTTAAAAGAAAGAGAGAAAGTAGAAGAAAAAATAACAAAAGGAGAAACAGTAAAGTTAAAAAAGAAACTTGAGAAGGGGCGTATTTATATTAAATCTAGTTATAATAATACAATGATTACTCTTGCTGATCAAAAAGGAAATGTTTTATTTTGGACAAGCGCAGGTAGAGTAGGCTTTAAAGGGACAAAAAAAGGAACACCATTTGCTGCTACTAAGGTAGCAGAAGCAATTAGTCAAGTTATTAATAAATTAGGAATACAAGAATTAGAAGTTTTTGTAAAAGGAATAGGAGAAGGAAGAAATGCAGCGTTAAGAAGTTTAGCTCAAAGGGGAATTAATATTGTAAGAATAAAGGATGTAACTCCCATTCCTCATAATGGTCCAAAACCTCCAAATCCAAGAAGAATATAATTATGGCTAAAAATCAATGTAAAATTTGTCGACGAGCTGGTGAAAAATTATTTTTAAAAGGAGATAAGTGTTATTCTCCAAAATGTCCATTACTGCGAAAACCAGCTCCTCCCGGAATGACTCCTAAAAAAAGAAAAGGAGGGCTTTCTGAATATGGCAAAGAATTAAAAGAGGCTCAGAAATTGAAAAAAATGTATGCTATTTCAGATCGACAATTTAAAAAGATAATAAAGGAAGTTTTAGCAAAAAAAGGCAAGGAAGATGTTTCAATGGTCTTAATGAAAAAAATAGAAAAGATGCTTTCTAATGTTGTTTTTAAAGCTCAACTAGCAAAATCAAGAGCTTCAGCTAAACAGTTAATTTCTCATGGACATTTTTTATTGAACGGAAGAAAAGTAACTGTTCCTTCTATAGAAGTAAAAGTAGGAGATGAAATACGGTTAAAAGATAGATCAAAAAAAAATTCCTATTTTCAAACGGTTATTCCTTTAATAAAAAAAGAAAATATTCCTTCATGGCTTTCTTTTGATAAAGAAAAAATTGTGATAAAGGTCGTTCAAGAACCTAATATTGATGAAATAGGGATTAAAATAAACGTTCCCTTAATTTTATCATTTTATTCAAGATAATAAAACGCGGATATAATACACAAATAGTTGCGGATTAAATGCAAAATAAATGCGGATATCCGCTTCATTTCTAAGTTTATGTAGATAAATCCAGCCGCGCGTCTATCATCTGTGTAGAGCCGCGTATTATTGGTGCAAATCTGCACTTAAAAGTATGGTTATTTTACCAAAATCATTAAAAGTTTTAGAAAAAAATAATAATCGAATGCTTTTTGAAATTGAACCACTTTTTCCTGGCTACGGTATTACTATTGGTAATGCTCTTCGTCGAGTTTTACTTTCTTCAATTGAAGGTTCAGCTATTACAAAAATTAAAATAAAAGGTGTGTCTCATGAGTTTAGTGTTATTTCAGGAGTTAAAGAAGATGTACTTGAAATTATTCTTAATTTAAAGCAAGTGAGATTAAAAGTTTTTGGAGATGAGCCTCAAAAACTTGAATTAAAAGTGAATGGTGAAAAAGAAGTTAAAGCGGGCGATATCAAAACTCCTTCCCAAGTTGAAATTGTTAATAAAGATCTTCATATCGCTACTCTAACTTCTCCAAAAGCAGCTCTTGAAATAGAAATGGAAGTTCAAAAGGGTTTTGGTTTTGAATTAGCCGAAAAGCTCCAAGAAGAAGAATCTAAGGTTGGAGCAATATATCTAGATGCAATTTTTACCCCTATAAAAAATGTTGCTTTTTCTGTTGAAAATATTAGATTTGAGCAAAGAACAGATTTTAATAAACTAAAAATGGAAATTGAAACAGATGGTACAATTTTGCCAGAAGAAGCTTTAAAAATAGCACTTGATATTTTAATTCAACATTTCGAAAGTATTAAAAATCTTTTACCAGAAGAAAAAATAAAAAAAGTAAAGAAAATACCAGAAAAATCATCGGCTCCGGTTGCGTTAGAAGAGTTAGGGCTTTCTACAAGAATTATAAATATTCTTAAAGAAAATGGGATTAAAAGCGTAGCCGGTCTTTTACGGAAAAAAGAAGAATCATTAAAAAAGATTGAAGGATTAGGTTCAAAAGGAATAGAAGAGATTGAAAAAGAGTTAAAGAAAAAAGGACTGAGATTAAATTAACCAATGAATTTAAGGATTAATACGAATGTACAAATCCAATAACGTACTTTTGACTTACATAAAAATCCCTTAGCTCATCTTTAAATTCACATTCGTAATTCATTGATTTTCCTAAGAAGCTAAAAATATGAAACATCAAAAAAAGGGTCGAAAATTACATCGAAAGAAAGATCAACGCAATGCCCTCCTTAAAAGTATGGGAGAAAGTTTGATTTTAGAAGGAGAAATTATTACCACTGAAGCACGAGCAAAAGAATTGAAAAGATTTATTGAGAAAAAAATTTCTGTTGCAAAAAAGGGAGGGGTTCAAAATATAAGAAATTTAAGAAAATATTTTTCTGAGAATGCTTCTCAAAAACTAGTAAAAGAAATTGTTCCGGCATTAAAAGAAAAAAATGGAGGATACACAAGAATTACAAAAATTGGTTCAAGAAAAAATGATAACGCTCCAATGGTAAAAATAGAGATCTTGAAAAATCACTAATTTTCACTAATAATTCGTAATCATGAAAATTGATGCTACAAATCAATCTTTAGGTAGATTAGCAAGTGAAATTGCTAAGGTTTTGCAAGGGAAAAATAAGCCAACTTTTGAAGGATATAAAGCTGGTGATGAAGTAGTGGAAGTAGAAAATGTAGATAAAATGAAAATTACAGGAAAAAAAATGAAACAAAAAATTTATTACCATTATTCTGGCTATCCAGGCGGTTTAAAAAAAATCACCCTTGAAGAGTTATTTAAAGAAGATCCAAGCCTTGCTCTCAAAAAAGCAGTTTGGGGAATGCTTCCAAAAAATAAATTAAGAAAAGAAAGAATAAAAAGATTAAAATTTATATAAAAAACTTTTTATGGCAAAAACTACTAATAAAAAAACAGAAGTTAAAAAAGAAACGGTTAAACCTAAAAAGGCTCTACAAAAGGAAATGCCCACTAAAAATGCAGCTGAAAAAAATTCAGAAAATAATTATATTGAAGCAATAGGACGTCGAAAAAGCGCTACTTCTCGAGTAAGAATTTTTCCTCAAAATAAAGAGAAAATTTTTTTGATAAATGGAATGAAAATGCAAGATTATTTTCCTGAATTTGATCGTCAAAAAATAGTTTTAGCACCATTAAAAAAAACAAATATTGTTGATAAATTTAAAATTGAAGTGAAAGTGGAGGGAGGAGGAAAAAAAGCTCAAAGCGAAGCAATAAGGTTAGGCATTGCAAGGTCTTTAGTAAAAATGGATAATAATTTAAGCGAGATTTTAAAAAGTCAAGGATATCTTACACGTGATCCTCGAATGAAAGAGAGAAAAAAATTTGGATTAAAGAAAGCAAGAAAAGCCCCTCAATGGAGCAAGAGGTAAAAAAACCGATCCGAAAGATCATCATCAAAATAAGATTTAGGTTTTAATTCAAATGTACCTATTCATTTAAAACTATTTGGATTTATTATTCGGATAATTCAGATGTATTCGTAAATTAAGATCGCGTTTACGTTTATTTTTATGAATAAGTTTTTAAAAACATTTCTTGAAGCACTTCAAATATTTCTTTTTGCATTAGCGATTGTTATCCCTATTCGCTATTTTTTATTTCAACCATTTTTTGTTAGTGGAGCTTCAATGGAACCAAACTTTGAATCCGGAGAATACCTTTTAATTGACGAAATTTCCTATAGGTTTCGAGAACCTCAAAGAGGAGAAGTTATAGTTTTTAAATATCCAAAAGACCCCTCAACGTTATTTATAAAAAGAATTATTGGTTTGCCGGGGGAAACAATAGAGATTAATGATGGAAAAGTTATAATTTATAATTTAGAATTTCCCGAAGGTAAGGTCTTAGAAGAACCTTATCTTAAAGATACAACAACAGAAGGGAGTGTTAAAGTTTCACTAGCAAAAAATGAATATTTTGTTCTTGGTGATAATCGAAATCATTCATCGGATTCTAGAAGTTGGGGACCTGTTCCTCGAGAAAATATTATTGGCAGAGCCTGGATTTCAGTCTTTCCTTTAAAAGGAATAGAAGTTTTAACTACTCCAAGCTACTCTTTTTAAAAAAAATGCAAAAGCGCAATCAAATATTAAGTGTTTTTAAAAAAGCGAAAAAAGCACATTATCCTATCTTTCAGTTTAATTTTTCTACCATTGAACAGTTTCAAGGAATTATAAAAGGAGCAAAATGTTTTACCTTACCAATTATTTTAGGAACTTCTGAAGGAGAGAGTAAATTTTTAGGATTAGATCTAGCAGTAAAAATGAAAGAAGTCGCTGAAAAAGAATTAGGCAAAGGGAAAGTTTTTTTAAACTTAGATCATGGAAAATCCTTTGAGATAGTTAAGAAAGCGATAAAGGAAGGCTATGATATGGTTCATTTTGATGGTGGATCAATTCCTTTTGAAAAAAATATTGAAATTACGAAAAACATTGTTAATTTAGCAAGAAAAAATGATGTAATCGTAGAAGGAGAGGTAGGTTTTATAGAACAATCTTCGGAAATTCATAAAGGAGAACCTCAGCTAAAATTAGAAAGCTTAACTAATCCAGATGAAGCAAAAGAATTTGTTCAAAAAACTGGCATTGACAATCTTGCTATTGCAATTGGCAATGTCCATGGAATTTATCAAGGAATAAAGGTTCCAAAACTTGACGTTGAGCGTCTCTCTATGATACAAAATAAGGTGGGTGAAAAAGCATTTTTAGTGCTTCATGGAGGTTCAGGAATTCCTATAGGGGAATTAAAAAAAGCAATTAAAGAAGGTGTTGTTAAAATTAATATTAATACCGAAACAAGAATAGTATGGCGAAAAACACTGGAAAAAAGCTTGAAAGAAAATCCTAATGAAATAACTCCTTATAAATTAATGAATGAAGTAGTAGAAGCAATACAAAAAACAGTAGAAAAAAAACTAAAGCCATTCTACAAATAAAATTTATAATTTTTAATTTTAAAACTTTATTTTTTAGAAATTAGAAATTTATAATTAGAAATTTTTATTATGCTATCTTTAACCGTTGAACCTCGCTTAAAATCAGAAAAAGTTAGAAAAGAAAATTTCTTACCAGGGATAGTTTATGGAAAAGATGTGGGAAACATGCTTATAAAGTTGCCTTATGTTGACTTTGAAAAAATTTATAAAAAAGCAGGGGAGAGTACAGTTATTAATCTAAGGTGTGAAATTGAAAATGGAAAAATACAAGAATTTCCTGTTTTAATTAGAGAAATTCAGAAAGATCCGCTTTCTGATAAATTTATCCATGTAGATTTTTATCAACTGCCAATGGATGAAGAAGTAGAGGTAACTATTCCATTAGAATTTATAGGCGAAGCTCCTGCCGAATCTCAACTTGGAGGAGTTTTGATAAAAAATATTCATGAAGTCGATATTAAAGCATTGCCTAAAAATCTTATTTCTTCAATAAAAGTTGATGTTTCATCTCTTAAGACATTCGAAGACGCGATTAAAATAAAAGATCTTATAGTTCCTGCAGGCGTTAAAATTTTAGCAAATCCAGAGGAAATAGTAGCTTTAATTGGAAAAGTTGAAGAAGAGAAAATAGAAACAGTGCCAACGGAGACAGAGGAAAAACCTGAAGAACCAGAAGTAATTAAGAAAGAAAAGAAGACAGAAGAAGAAGAAGAATAGGAAAATAAGAGAGAAGTAAGAAATCGAGGGTTTCTTAAGAGCGAGCCCGAAGCGAGGTAAAGCCGAGCGCCAGAACAAAGTTCTGGAAGAGGGTGAGCGACTAACTTTTTATTACCACTATGCCCAAAGGTAATTATATATTTGGTTTAGATGTTGGTTCTTCTACTATTAAATGTGCAGTAGGAGAAGTATTGCCTAATTTACCTCTTCAAATAATTGGTGCTAATATTACTGAATCTCACGGAATTAGAAAAGGTCAGGTTTTTGATATTGAAGATGCCGCTGAATCTATTGAAAAAAATTTTGAAGAAATAGAACAAAAAATTGAAGGAAGAATTGAAAGTGTTACTGTTAGTATTGGTGGTCCTCATATTCAATCTATAAGTTCGCGGGGCGTAGTAGCTGTTTCTCGAGCTGATGGTGAAGTTTCTGAAGAAGATGTTTCAAGAGTTTTAAAAGCAGCAGAAGCAATTTCTCTCCCAAAGAATAAGGAAATTCTTCATGTCTTACCTCGAGAATTTATTGTAGATAAAGAAGGTGAAATAAAAGATCCGATAGGAATGCATGGAGTAAGGTTAGAAGTTGAAGCAGAAGTAATTTTCGGTTCCTCGCCTTATATTAATAATTTAATAAAAGCAGTTGAAAACACTGGAAAGTCTGTTGATAATTTAGTTTTTTCAACTCTTGCTGCTTCAGAAGCAGTCCTTTCCAAGCGCCAAAAAGAATTAGGAGTGGCAGTTTTAGATATTGGTGCTGGTTCAACCGGTCTTTGCGTTTTTGAAGAAGAAAATCTTCTTTCAGCCTCAGTTTTACCAGTTGGCGCTTCGCATATTACCAACGATATAGCTATTGCTTTTCAACTTCCTATTGATATTGCTGAAAAGTTGAAATTAAAATATGGTGTGGCCCAAAGCGAAGAAGTTTCAAAAAAAGAAGAAATAAATTTAGAAGAATTAGGCGGAGAAAAAGGGAAAATTATTTCTCGAAAAGAATTAGCTGAAGTAATTGAAGCACGAAATCTTGAAATTTTAGAGTTAGTGGTAAAAGAGTTAAAGAAAATTCAAAGGGAAAGACTTTTGCCAGCAGGAGTAATATTAGTGGGTGGTGGTGCAAAAATGCCAGGGATGGAAGAATTAGTTAAAAAAGAACTTCATTTACCTTGTCAGATTGGTTTCCCAAAAGATGTGGAGGGTATCGTAGACAAAATCGATGATCCATCTTTTGCTACAGCAGTTGGTCTTTTGTTTTTTGAATTAAAAGAAGGAAAAGAAAGAAGATCGCAGAATAAATTTCAAGTTGGAAAAAGTTTGTCGAAGGTAAAAAAATGGCTCGAGGAATTACTACCGTAATTTCTCTCGCCCGCAAAACGGAGCTCGAAGAATTACTACCATAATTCTTTTCGCCCCTGAGGGAGCTCGAGGAGCTATTACCATAGCTTCTCTCGCCCGCAAAGCGGAGCTCGAGGAGCTAATATTATAATTCTTTATATCTTGTATTTAAAATTATAATTTGATAAAATATTTTTTTAAAAATTCTAGTTTTTAATTCTAATAAATTTTTTTAAAATTAAAGGTCGAAGAGAAAATTATTCTCTTCTTCCGTCTTGCTCTTCTCAGAAGTTCAGCAATTAAAAATTAGAATTTTGTAATTTATATGCCTCAAATTAAACCGGAAATTGAATCTTTTGCTAGAATTAAAGTTGTTGGTGTTGGGGGAAGCGGCTGTAACGCTGTTTCTCGAATGGTTTCTTCAAAAATTAAAGGAGTTGATTTTATTGGAGTAAATACTGACGCTCAAGCTCTTCATTATTGCAAAGCTTCAGAAAAAATTTTAATTGGTAAGAATGTTACTCATGGTCTTGGAGCAGGAATGAATGTAGAATTAGGTAGAAAAGCAATTGAAGAAAGCAGAGGAGAAATAGAAGAAGCTTTAAAAGGAGCCGATATGGTTTTTGTGACATGTGGTTTGGGAGGCGGCACTGGAACCTCAGGAATACCGGTTGTAGCAGAAATTGCTAGAAATTTAGGTGCTCTTACAATAGGGGTAGTAACAAAACCTTTTTCTTTTGAGGGAGAAAAAAGAAAAGTTTTAGCAGAAGAAGGTTTGGCAGAGTTAAAAGAAAAGGTAGACAGTCTAATTGTTATTCCAAATGATAGAGTAATTACTATTATAGATGATAAAACCACTTTACTTTCAACTTTTGCCATTGTTGATAAAGTTCTTTCAGATGCAGTTCAGGCCATTTCTGATTTAATTGTAAAACCAGGAATTATTAATCTTGACTTTGCTGATATTAGAACAATAATGCAAGACTCTGGTTTTGCTTTAATGGGAATCGGAGTAGCAAAAGGAGAAAATCGAGCAGTTGAAGCAGCGAAGAAAGCAGTTTCTTCCCCATTGCTTGATATTTCTATTGACGGAGCAAAAGGACTTTTATTTAATATTTCAGGAAGTGAAGATTTAACTATGAAAGAAGTAGAAGAAGCAGCTAAAATTATTACAAAATCAGTTGACCCTGAAGCTAAAATAATTTTTGGTACAGTTTTAGATGAAAGCTTAAGAAAAGATGAAGTTAAAGTTACTGTGATTGCTACTAATTTTAATCAAACTCCCCCTATAATAACTAATAATAAAAAAGAAGAAAAAGAAGAAATAAATTTTGACTTGCCTAAAATTGAAAATTTTAATGAAATAAAAGAAAATGATGAAGAAGAAGAAAATGACGAATGGGACATACCGGCTTTTTTAAGAAAAAAGCAAAAATAAAAATTAAATAATCTCACGAATTTTCGCTAATTATTCACGAATATTTTGCGAATTTATTCGTATAAATTTGCGATGAATAAAATAACTCAAGTTAAAAAAAGAGATGGTCGAATAGTTGCTTTCAATCCAAAAAAGATTGAAAAAGCTATTTCAAAAGCTCTTGTTGCTTCAAAAGAAGGTGATGGTAAAAAAGCCAAGGAATTAACAAAAGAAGTAGTTGACCTCCTCCAAGAGAGATTTAAGGATAAAATTCCTTCAGTGGAAAATATCCAAGATGTTGTGGAGGAGGTTTTAATTTTAAAAGATTACGCAAAAACTGCAAAAGCCTATATTTTATATCGAGACCAACATCGAAGAATCAGAGAAGCTAAAAAAGCAACCGAAGAAGCAGTAGGAATGGTCGATCAGTATCTTCAAGAATTAGATTGGGAAGTGCATGAAAACAGCAATATGGCTTATTCCTTGCAAGGCCTTAATAATTATGTAACATCTGCGGTTATTAAAAAATATTGGCTAAACAAAATTTATCCTCCAGAGATAAGAGAGGCAAATGAAAACGGAGATTTTCATCTTCATAATCTTCAAGTGTTAGGTCCCTACTGCATGGGATGGGATTTATATGATCTTTTATTGCAAGGATTTGGGGGAGTATTTGGCAAAATTGAATCAAAACCTGCAAAACATCTTTCAGCAGCTCTTGGCCAAATAGTAAATTTTTTCTATACCTTGCAAGGAGAAGCAGCTGGAGCTATTGCTTTTTCCTCATTTGACACTTTACTTTCTCCTTTTGTTTATTATGACCATTTATCATATCAGCAAGTAAAGCAAGAGATCCAAGAATTTTTATTTAATTGCAATGTTCCAACACGGGTGGGGTTTCAAACGCCTTTTACAAATTTAACTTTGGACTTAAAAGTACCAGAACACTATAAAAATCAACCAGTTCTCATTGGAGGAAAAACTCAAGATAAAACTTATGGAGAATTTCAAGAAGAAATGAATATGATTAATAAGGCTTTAGCTGAAGTAATGATGGAAGGGGATGCAAAAGGTAGGCCATTTACTTTTCCTATTCCTACTTACAACATAACACGCGATTTTGATTGGGAAAACTCCGTTTACGAACCTATTTGGCGGATGACAGCAAAATATGGAATTCCGTACTTTTCAAATTTTATTAATTCTGATATGAAACCAGAAGACGTAAGAAGCATGTGTTGCAGACTGCGCTTGGATAATCGTCAACTTTATAAAAGAGGTGGAGGATTGTTTGGTTCAAATCCCTTAACTGGTTCAATTGGTGTTGTAACTTTAAACCTTCCAAGAATTGGTTATCTTTCAAAAACGAAAAAAGAATTTTTTGATAGGTTAGCAGAAAAAATGGATTTAGCAAAGGAAAGTTTGGAGATCAAAAGAAAAACCTTGGAAAATCTCACTGAAAAAGGGCTTTATCCTTACTCGCGCCATTATTTAAGCGGTATTAAGCAAATGAGGGGAACGTATTGGTCGAATCATTTTTCAACAATTGGCCTTATAGGAATGAATGAAGCATTATTAAATTTTAAGCAGACAAGAACAAATATCGGAACAAAGGCCGGTCAGGAGTTTGCTGAAGAAGTTTTAGATTTTATGAGAGATAAGATGGTTAAATACCAAGAAGAAAATGGAGGACTTTTTAATTTAGAAGCTACTCCGGCTGAAGGAACTTCTTACCGTCTTGCTTTAAAAGACAAAGAAAGATATCCCGATATTATTACCTCAGGAAAAGATAAACCATATTATACTAATTCTTCCCAATTGCCAGTTAACTTTACTGATGATTTATTTGAAGCATTAAAATTACAAGACGATCTCCAAATAAAATATACAGGAGGTACGGTTTTCCACGCTTTTCTGGGAGAGCAAGTTTCTGATCCAAATCAAGTTCCTCGGCTTATCAAAAAAGTTTTTGAAAAGTTTAAACTGCCTTATTTCACACTTACCCCAACTTTTTCAATTTGTCCGGTTCATGGTTATGTTCCTGGCGAACACTTTACTTGTCCAAAATGCGTTATTGAACAACCTTGCGAAGTTTACTCTCGAATCGTTGGTTATTTGCGTCCAGTTCAGCAATGGAACGAAGGCAAGAAAGAAGAATTCAAAAACCGAAAAGAATTTAAGATAGATACAAAATAAAGATAAAAAATTTTAATTTTATAAAATTTTTTATTACCGGGCAGATTAACTTGCACGGTTTTTACTTATAAGAAAAAATTGATATAATATAAATATGAGTTCAATAAACTTTCAATCAGGCATAGTTAGGTTTAATAATTTGGTTTTTGGCAAAGTCATTCAAAAAAATGGTCTTCAAGGATTATTTTCTAAAATTAATCTTCCTCAAAATGGCTATTTTCTTGAGATTGGAAGCAAGAATGGTTATGCCTTGCCAATAATTCAAAAATATTTTTCTCCCAAAAAATTAATTGGAACAGATATTGATGAAAATTCATTAAAGGTAGCAAAGGAAAATATTATTAAAAAAGAATTGAAAAATATTGAAATAAAAACAGCTGATGCTCAACGCTTGCCTTTTCAATCTTCGATATTTGATACTGTCTTTATGTTTGCCACCTTGCATCACATTCCTGATTGGAAAAAAGCAATTAGCGAAGTTAGCAGAGTTCTAAAAGAAAAAGGATATTTTGTTTTTCGTGAACCATTAGCAAAATTTTATAAAATTCCTTTTACTAAATACTTTGACAG
>Ga0209720_1001251_pt1 | contig 22248 bp, 26 predicted proteins | sample AD_JPNMR3_MetaG_FD_184426 | JGI IMG/M metagenome (GOLD analysis project Ga0209720, IMG submission 184426) | Active sludge microbial communities of municipal wastewater-treating anaerobic digesters from Japan - AD_JPNMR3_MetaG (SPAdes) (version 2) | ecosystem: Engineered > Bioreactor > Anaerobic...
TTAAGATTTTGAAGCTCTTTTTCTTTTGTACTAATTGATAATTTTAAATTTTCGTCAGGTATTGGGCAGTCAGATAATGGAGCAGCAAAAATTTGAACTGCTAAAAAAGTTTCTTCATCCTCGAATATGCCACGTTTTACAGCAATACCGATTTCTTTAAATTTTGAATTTAAAATATTCTCTCGATGGCCAGGACTTGCCATCCAAGCATCAACTAATTCTTTCTCATCTTTAAAATTTCCCAAAGCTAAGTTCTCTCCCACTCTTAAATATTGATATCCTAAATCTTCAACTACCTCGCTGGCACTTTCTCCATCTGGAGAAACGTGAGCAAAATATTGCTTTTGAAACATATCTTCCAATCTTTGATTTGCTGCTTCGTTTAAGATCTCGTTTTCTTTTAAGGGTGCCACTCCTTCGTTCTGTCTATAAAAATTAGTCCAAGATAAAATTAAATTTTTATCTAAAGCTTGAGTTTCTTTTTGTCTTTGAAAAATTTTTAAAGATGGTTCTGGGAAATGAGCTTCTTTTTCTGGCTCGCTTAACGCTTCTGGAACTTTTGGTATTTCTGGAATTTGATTTGAGACAGGTTCTTCTCTCAAAACAAGTTTGTTTTGTTTTGCAATAAATTCTTGAAAAGAATAAAAAATCCACCAACAAGAACCACCAATAATTAAAATTAAAAAAACAATAAGAAAAATTTTTTTAAGATTTGCCATAATTAAATATTTTACAGAGGTTTTACAGATTTTACAGAGGCCAGGCCTCTGTAAAATTTACTAATAAAAAATGGTTTTAGTTAAATGGTGAGGGTTTTTCATTTTTAATCTTTGGGATTTATTCCATAAAAGCCAATCAATTTGAAAAGAAAAAAGATTTTTTCCTCTTTTAATTAAAGATTTTCTTATTTCTTCAACTGCTTGAACTGTCGCTGCTCTTATTTCAATTTCTTCCTTGGAAAAAGCAGGAATAATTTTTCTTTTTTGAATTTTATTTTGAAGATCGGAGCTATATTCTAAAATTTCAAAGTGGTTAAGAATTTGAGGAAGTTTATAATCAGCAAAAGCTGTCAAAAAATCCATATCTTTAAAGCAACCTATTCCTTTGCCCTCAAAAGCTCCCCAAATATCTGCTACTAAAATTTGTGCTCTTTTTAAAAAATAAACCTTAAAATTATCATACATTGCTTCATCTTGAAAAAATGGAATATTTTTATAAATTTCAAAAACTAATTTTGCTGCTGAATTATTGGCTAAAGAAATAAAGCATGAAGGATTCCCTTGGTATTTTTCTAAAAATTTTTTGCTAACACTTTTTAAAATTTGATAACGTTTTCGAATTAATTCTAATTCTCCTTTTCCTTTTAAAATTTCTAAAAACTGATTAAAGCCAATATTTGAGAAATATTCAAAGTTAGCTTTTTCTGGATTCTTTAAAAAAAATTTTTTAAGAGCTAACGACCAACCAAAATAGCCTTCATAAAAATTATTTTTATAATATATTCCCCATTTTTCTTTTTTTGACCAAAAGCAAAAATTTAAACTGTCCAAAATAATTAAATAAGTTAATAAACTATTCTCATCTCTTGTCCAAAGATGCATTTTTTTTGGCCAAGAAGGAATTTTTGAATCTTTTATTTTTTCAGCAAATTCTTCAACCTTTTTTTGATTAATTTTAACTTTTTTTGCTTCTTTAACAATAATTTTTGTTGTTTCTCTAACTGGATTTTTCATAAATTATTTTATTATCTTATGCCTATAATATTTCTACAAATAAACGATCGTTTTAAAAGAGACATATAATTACAAATCATGCTTTGAAAATTGAAAATTGAAAATTGAAAATTTTGCCTATATTTTCCCATCTTTTATTTTTTTGCGAATACTTTCAACGTAGCTATTAAAAAAATAAAGATTATGATAGGTTAAAAGCCTTTGACCCAAGCTTTCCTTTGCCCGAAATAAATGAGAAATATAATTTCTTTTATAATTTTGGCAAACCCAGCATTGACATTTTTTATCTAACGGTTCTTTTTCTTTTAAAAATTTTGCCTGGTTTAAATTTAGTTTACCTTGGGAGATAAAAGCTATACCGCGCCTTGCATAATGAGTTGGCACGTTGCAATCAAAAAAATCAATTCCTTTTTTAATTATTCCTTTTATATCTTCTAAATATCCAATCCCTAAAAGATGACGAGGTTTTGAATCATCTAAAAATGGAATTGTCCAATCTAAAATTTTATAAATATCATTTTTGCTTTTCCCCAAATCCCCTCCAATACCAAAACCATCAAAATTTAATGAATTAATAAATTGAGCGCTTTTTTCTCTTAATGCTTTAAAATTAGAACCATGAACAATACCAAAAAGTGCTTGGTTGCTCTTTTTAGCTTCAAGCGAAGCCCTTGCCCAGCAGTTATTTCTTTCCAATGAGTCTTTTGCATATTCCAAAGAACAAAGAGGCGGAGTACATTCATCAAAACTAAAAATAATGTCTGCTCCTAATTTTTCTTGAATTTTAATCGATTCTTTTGGTCCTAAGAACAATTTTTCACCATTAAAAATTGATTTAAAATATACCCCATCAGGAGTAATTTTTAAGGATTTCGGTTGATCTCCTTTTTGAAGTTTAATTTTGCTTTTTTCCGGAAAATATTTTAAGAGCTTTCCAACTTCAAAGTCCTTGCCAAATCCCCAGCTAAAAACTTGAAAACCGCCAGAATCAGTCATTAAAAGACCATCAAAATTCATAAATTGATACAGTCCCCCAGCTTTTTTAATAATATCTTCTCCAGGTCTTAAATGTAAATAAAGAGTATTTGAAATTAAGACTTGAGTTTTTGTTTCTTTGACCTCTTCTGAAGATAAGGTTTTCACTGTTGCTTGAGTTGCTACCGGCACTAAAGATGGAGTCTCAATACAACAATGCTTGGTTGTAAGTAAACCCACTCTTGCTTTGCTCTTTTTTGATTTTTTAATAATTTTAAATTCAATCATGTTAGTAATCAATGAATTACGAATCTAAGACGAATTTACGAATGTGAATTTAAGGGTATAATTAAGGGTTAAGAAATTAAAATTTTTTTAGTATTCTATATCAAAACCAAGAAATTCTCCTTCAAATTTTTGCCATTTAACTTCAACATTTTTCACTCTGGCATATCGCGGTCCCTGCCAGCATAAATCAATTAATTTTTTCAATTTTTCTTCTTCTCCTTCCGCAACAATTTTAACTGAACCATCTGATTCATTTTTTACAAAACCAGAAATTCCTAGTTCTCTGGCTATGGCTACTGCCCATGATCGAAAACCTACTCCCTGAACAAAACCAGAAATTTTAATTTCAGCTCTTTTTTGCATATTTATAATCTAAACAATGTTTGAGCGTTTTTTGTAGTAATGTTTGATATATCCTCAAAACTTATTTTTTTAATTTTGGCAATATATTCAGCAACCAATTTTACACCCAACGGATTATTTCTTTCCTCAGGAAAATCTGGAGCTTTAAGGTATGGGCAATCTGTTTCAATTAAAATTTTCTCTAAAGGCGTTCTTTTAATATTTCCCACAAAATCAATTCCTTCAATCTTTTTAAAAATAATTCCATTAAACCCAATATAAAAACCCATTTCTAAATATTTTTCTAATTCCTCTGCTGTTCCGACAAATCCATGCACCACGCCACTTAGTTTAGAAATTTGAAATTTGAAATTTGAAATTAAGATTTTCAAGAGATCTTCGTGCGCCATTCGGCAATGAAAAATTACCGGCAAGTTTAACTCCTGGGCTAATTTGATTTCTTGAAGCAATAATTCTTTTTGCTTTTCTTTAAAAAGAATTTTTTTCCCAGTAGTTTTCGGCTTTAAGTAATAATCTAATCCAACTTCGCCAACAGCAACTACTTTTGATTTAGCTTTCCCTGAACCATGTTGAAGGGCTAATTCCTTGTATTTTTGATAATCAAATTCTGTTTCAAAAGATCCTCCTTCTAATTTATCTACTTTTCTTTTTAGTAATCCCGTATCTAAATTTATAGGATGAAGACCAATTGATGCGTAAATATCAGAAGGATATTTTTCCACAAGCTCAACCGCTTTTTTTGAGGTCTCGAGATTAGTTCCAATGTTAATCATTGAAATTTTATTTTCAAAACATCTTTTTATAACTTCATCTCTGTCTTTATCAAAAGCAGCAATATTTAAATGAGCATGGGTATCAATTAGCATAAAGCTTTAGAAAATTTTCAATAATTTTTGCAGAAAGTGGAGTTGGTTTTAATATTTCTTTAACTTTGTTTAGATTTTCAGCATATTCCGGATAAAGTTTTAACCTGGATAAAACATCTTTGTAAGTTAATTCTGGATGAAATTGAAGACCATAAATATTTTTTTTATGCTGAAAAGCAGCTACTTTACATTTTTCACTTCTTGCTAAAAGCTTTGTTCCTTTTGGCAAATTTTCAAGACTGTCTTGGTGGCCAAATTGGGCATAAAATTTTGAAGGAAGATTGAAAAAGAGAGAAGAATTTTTTCCTTCTTTGGTTAAAGAAACTAAAAAAGAACCGGTTTCCGCCTGATTTTTATCAGAAACTACCTTTGTTCCCAAAAAATATCCTAAAACTTGATGGCCAAAGCAAATTCCTAAAGTTGAAAAATCGTTTTGAAGAAGATATTTAATAAATGGCGTTATTTTTTTTATCATTTTTTGAAATACTTCTTCTTTTTCTCCTTCGTTGCCAGAAAAATAAAATTCCCCTGACCCTCCCAAAATTACTCCGGAACTCTCATTAATTATTTTTTCTGGAAAAGAAAAATCTAAATCTTCATCAAAGGCATTTATTATTTTTAACTTTAAATTTTTTTCTTTCTTAAAAAAACGTAAAAAACACTCTTTCTCATTAAGAGCTGATGAGTCTCTTCTAAATTGAACTAAAATAATTTTTCTCATATTTTAAAATATATTCTTTTACTTTAGCAAAATTTAACCTTAAAAAAAAGAGGGTGGTTTTTAAAAACCACCCTTATTATTAAAAAAGAACTAAGAGCAATTATTCATCGATCTTTATTGAGCCCATTATTGCATCCGAAGCTCCATGCACTCTTAAAGTTGGTCTCCAATTCCAAAGGCCACCCGCAAACTGATATTTATTATCTTCCCATCCAAAAAATAATCTCCAAATTGTCCATCCCTTAATATTGTTTTTCCATTCTTCTTTTGGCAATATAAATCTTTGAATTATATAAGGTTCGCCATTCGAAATTGTTCGAAGAATACGCGATCTTGTTGAACTGCCGGCGCCAAGCTCTTTCTTTAAAGCGCTTGGAAGATATATTTCAACCCCTTTCATTTTGCTACCCACTAAAGGTTTAACAACAAATGGTAAAAACCAATTGAACCGTTCTTTATCTAATTTCTCTGCCATTTTTAATTTTACTAAATAGGTTTTATCTCCATCTAATTTAATAGGAACAAGAGAAATTTTTTCTAATGAGGCAACTTTTCCATCTCTTTGATTGCTTCTTATCCAATACGGACCCTCAGTTTCTGTTGGAACTTCTTCGTAATAAGGAATATTTAAAAGATCTGTCACTAACTTATCATCTTGAATTGAACTTTCGATAGAAACAAAACCTTTACACATAGATAAAATTTTTTTCCATTGCCTAATCCTTTCTGGCATTAGATAAAGCAGTATTCCCAAACCCCCTGGCCTTACTTCTATTTCGTAAATATAGTTTCTTACAGTTCCTGCTCTCAATGCTGGCGCCATATCCACTCTTACAATGGGGCTTGGAATTCCTAAATTCTGAACACTCCACCATGGCTGATCAACTCCTTCCAAAACTGCTTCTTTCCATTCCCTTGTTAAAAACTTTTCTAGCGCCCTAATTATCCCTCCATTGACTTTCTTAATCTCTCCAATATTCATCTCCCATGTGCCCACTCTTACATTCTCCATTATTAATACCTCCTTTTTATTAAAGAACTTTCCGTTTTCTTATAATAGAAAACGGTAGATAACGACAAAATGAAATTTTATAATCACCTATCGTTTTCTATTAATTAAATCAATAAAAAATCTCCCAGATTTGCTGGAAGATTTTTTTTGAAAGTTTCTGTTTTTTTATGATTTTAATAACAGTAGTTTTTGTTTTTCATTAAAAAAACCTCCCAGCCGAGCAAAGAAATAAATGTAAATAAACCAATTCATAAGATTGGTTGGGAGGTTAATTAAATTGTTTAATTTTGTATTTTTTTCTAACATTTATTTTGTAAAAAAAATTATAAATATTGTATTGTTAATAATTAAAGTTTAATCGTCTCCTGCTTTTCAAAAGCGTAGTAAGTTGAAGGGCTACATTGATTCGGTTTTTAATATGTCATCGCGAGCCCGAAGGGCGTGACAATCCCGTGGTTAAAAATTTAAATATATCACAATTATAAAAATTATTTTTTCAATGTCAAGGTTTTTTATTTAATTTTGGAAATAAAGGTTTTGATTGTCTTTCAGGATTTTTAATCTCTTTTAAAATTTTATCTGAAGTTTCTGGTAAAAATGGCTTTAATAATTCAGCAATTTCACTAATTGCTAATAATAAATTATTAATAACTTTTTGATTTTTCTCTTCCCATGGCTTTTCTTTCTCAATGTATTTATCGCAAAAACCAATAAAATCCCAAATTGCAATTAAAGCTTCATTAAACTTGAAATCGTCCAAGGCTTTTTGATAATTTTTCCATATTTTGCTTGTCTTGGTTTTAAACTTAGAATTTGAAACTTTTTTATAAATTGAAAATTTGAAATTAGAAATTTCTGCCAGTTTCATTACTCTTGCCACTAAATTCCCCAGTCCAGCTGCAAGATCTGAATTATATCTTTTTTCAAATTTTTCATAAGTATAATCTCCATCTTCTGTTGGTGGAATTTCTCTTAAAAGAAAATAGCGAAGAGCATCTGTCCCATATTTTTTAACTAAGTCAAAAGGATTGATTACATTTCCCAAACTTTTTGACATTTTCTGGCCATTAGAAGTTATAAAGCCGTGAATGAAAATTTGTTTTGAATTTGGTAAGCCAGCTGACATTAACATCGCCTGCCACATTGAAGATTGCTGACGAAGATTGTCTTTTCCAGCCACCTGCATTCCTGGCCAAAAATCATTGAATTTTTTCAAATTATCTGGCCAGTCAAGGCAGGAAATATAATTAACTAGGGCATCAAACCAAACAAACATTACTTGCGTTTTGTCTCCTGGTACGGAAATTCCCCAAGGCATTTTTTCTTTAACTCTTGAAATGCTAAAATCATTTAATCCTCTTTTAGTAAATTCAACGATTTCTTTAAATCTCTCTTTTGGCAAAACAAAATTCGGGTTCTTTTCGTAAAAATCTAAGAGTTTTTTTTGATATCTCGAATAACGGAAAAAATAATTTTCTTCCTCAAAAATCTCCAATTCCTGGTTTGGATGAATAGGGCATTTTCCATTTACCAATTCAGAATCAGTTTTTTCCATTTCACAGCCAACACAATATTTAATTTTATACTTTCCCTTATAAATATCGCCATTTTTATTGCATCTTTTCCAAAACTCCTGAGCTGCCTTAACATGCTTTTGATCAGTAGTCCGAATAAAACTGTTATAGCTTAAATTTAAAGCTTCTTTCAGGGCTTTAAATTTTTCAGCGTAAATGTCGCAATATTCTTGGGGATCTAAATTTTTTTCTTTTGCTTTGCGATAAATCTTTAAACCATGCTCGTCGGTGCCAGTATTGAAAAAGACATCATAACCTTTTTCTCGATAATAGCGGGCAATAACGTCAGCTTGAACAATTTCCAAAGCAAATCCTAAGTGAGGATCGCTGTTTACATAAGGCAAGGTGGTAGTAATGTAAAATTTTGAAGGCATAAATATAAATAATTAATTTTAAATTTTCCAACTAAGTTCTAATTTTAACTTAATTTCTTTCAAAAATAAACCCCTCACTTTTGCAAAAGTGAGGGGTTATAATCTATCCCAAGAATTTAGTGACGAGAGTTGCGTTCGTCTCTTTTTTTTCTCCAGCAATCTTTGCAATAAAGGGGTCTATCAGGAGCAGGTTCAAAAGGAAGTTCAGTAATTGGCGCTCCGCATTCACTACATTTCCATTCACCATTATACATCTTTCGGTCAAAATTCCTGTCTTTATTAAAGGCCATAAAAATTAAACTCTAAACTCTAAATTTTAAATTTTAAACAATTGAAAATTTTCTCGTTTAAAATTTTTTAGATTTAGATTTTTTGCTTTGATTTTATTTTTTGTTATTTGCGACCTTTTTAAGCCGCAATTTTTTAACTAAAGATCTTCAAAAGAAGGCATAGTTAAACATATCTCGACTTAATTATTTAATATTAGTTTAATTTTTGAAAAAAGTCAAATGGAAAAATATTATCCAAATGATACGAATAACATTTTATGAAGCTCTTACGAAGTTCAACTTCGTAAGAGCTCTTTATTTTTAAAACAATGTTTTTTGATCGGGTTTTGGGGATTCTTCTTCTGAAACTTCTTCAAAAATTTGCACTTTGCCAAATTCTCCGTCAAAACCGGGTATAACATTTATTTTCCCTTCTCTAGCTTTTTTAATTCCTTCAGCCACTCGCGGTGAAATTTTAGCAATTTCTTCTATCGGCGTTTCCATCAAAACTTCAAACTCGCTCCCAAAGACAGAAATTAATTTTTGATATTCTTCCATAACTTCCTTTGTGTATGGCTCTCTTAAAAACGCCTTTCCAATAATTTCATTTAACGGCACTAAACTAATATACGGCAAAGCATTTTGGGGAGTTTTTCCTTCGGGCCTGTCGGCTAAACTATCTACTCTTGATAAAACTCCAATTGTTAAGGGCTTGCCGCAGTTTGGGCAAATTCCTCCATATTTTTTTCTTTCTTCTGGCGACAATCTTATTCCGCAAGCGCGGTGGCCATCAAAATGATATTTTCCTTCTTCCGGAAAAAATTCAATGGTAGATGTAAGTTTTAACTGAGCATCATTTTCTATTCTCTTTCCTTTTTTAATTGCTTCAATCATGTTTTTGTAATTTAATTCTTCTCCTTCAAAAATATTTGCTTCTCTTCCTGTCTTTGGAGCTGAATGGGCATCGCTGTTTGAAATTAAAGTGATGTTATCCAAGTCACTAATCCTCCAAAGCATCTTTGGATCGGCTGAAAGCCCTGTTTCGATTGCAAAAACTTGAGGAGTTAATTCTTCAAAACATTCTTCAAGGGAATCAAAGCCAGATTTTGATCCAAAGATCCCGAACCATGGAGTCATACAATGTGCTGGAATTAAAAGACAGTCTGGTGAAGAATCTAAAACAATTTTTAAAAGTTCTTTTGAATCCATGCCAAAAGTTGGCCTGCCATCGGCTCTTAAATTTCCAGTCCAGGAAAGCTGAGTATTGATTTTTTCAGCGGTTTTAAAATCTGGCGCAAAAATTAAATGATGAATTTTCCTTACTTTGTTATCTTTTGAATAAATACAGCTAACTTCAACTGTCAGAATGAAACGAACACCGCTAGTTGAATTTCTTAATTTATAAAGCCCTGGCTCTGCCGGCTCCAATTTTTCTTTTAAGTTTGCGAACCATTGAGGATGAGTAAAATCGCCGGTTCCCAGAACCTTTATTCCTTTAATCTTTGCAAACTCATCAAGATCTTCAAGATCCATTTGCCGTGAAGTAGCCCTCGAATATTTGGAATGAATATGAAAATCGCCAATAAAACGCATATAAACTAATAATAATTCTTCTTAAAACAAATATCAAATGTGCCGAAATCGTTTCTCGGCACATTAGAGCAAGAAAAAATGTTCTCGTGCTATTTTTTACAAAATTCCAAGATTGTGAGGAATGAGCTCGAGAATTAAATCTTTATCTAAGAGAAATAAAGCCAATAAAATGAAACAATAAATAAGCCCTCGTAAAATTAAATCTTTTGATTGAAGATCGGTTCTTAGAAAAACATCAAGACAAAGCGAAATTAAGATCATAACTAAGACAGCTAAAAAGATCACCTTAGTTATCTTATCATAATTTTGAGTCATAAAATTTAAAAATTTAAACTGGAAACTATCTCTTTTTATTTGAGCGCCTTTTATTTCGCCAGCAGAGAAAATTGGTTTTTCTTCTGCTCTTGCTTTTTCCAAAAGAGCTTTTTCCTCAGGGGTTAATTCCTTTTCTTTTGAGGTGGCATTTTCTTCGATGGTTTCTTCTTTTGTTTCTGATTCTTCTGTTGGCTGTTGAGTTATTTCTTCTGTTTCTTTTGATGATAATGATTTTTCTGCTTCGATAATTTTATTTAAAAGAGCATTGTTTTGTTCTGGAGTGCCCCGATATGTCGAAGCAGAACCAAGACCATATTTTTCAAAAAGCAAAGCTCTCTCTTCAAAAGAAGGTAACTTCTCCCCTTTTTCTAAATAATAACTATAAAGACTTTTTTCGCTTGTTGCTTGAGAGGTAGGAGTAGGAATGGATGAATTTTGAGTTTGAGTTTGAGTTTGCGTTGGTGCTGATATTGGTGAAGTTGATGGTTGAGTTTGATTAAGGGTTTGTTGGACCTCTTGATTTTTGGTTGCTGGAATTTCTGCAACTTCTCGTGGAGCGCCGAATAATTGTACTACTACCGTTGTCTCCCTTCCTTTAAAATCTCCTTTGACAACTGCAATTCCAATATCTTTAAAATTAGGACTAAGAATATTCGCTCGATGGGAAGGAGAATTAATCCAAGCAGTATGAAGCTCTTCCGAATCTAAAAAGTCAATAGCAAGATTTTCGCCAGCATACTGATAGTCATAGCCAACCACTTCAAACCAATACCAAGGAGAAATACCGCTGGGACTTGTATGAGCAAAATAGTCATTTTCAAGCATATCCTGAGCTTTTAAATAAGCAGCTTCATCTAGTTTTGGATCTTCTTTTAAAGAATTAAGGTTTAAATTTTGCCTTTCCTTGTTTGCTAAATCTAAAAGAGTAACTCTATTAACCTCTGCAAAAAGAGCAGTTTTTGGAAAATACCAAAGAAAGGAAACTAAAACAATTTTTAAAATAAATAATATCAAAACGCACCAAACTAAAAATTTGCTTTTTAAAAAATGAGGTCTGTAATTATTTTCTTTACAAGGAATAAACCAAAGTTGAAGTTTTTCCAACATGTTTTAGAATATATATCACTTTAATTAGAACATTTTTAAAGAGAAAAGTCAAATCTTTAATCACAAGGAATTTTAATAAGTTCTACTTTTGGTTCTTCCTTCTCGTTAGCTTCTATTAAAACTCCAGTGTCAGTAGCTGAAAAATATCTATTGATCCAGAAACCACTATTAGCTATTTTCCTTTGATAATCAATGCCAGGCACATGGGAATGACCCAAGATTACCCAATAATTATCTCCTACTCCAATAGCACTTCTTGAAGCTCTTTCCCAGAGTAAGGTTGAGGTAAATTTATTTATTAAAGCTAAGATTCCAATAGTATCACTAAAAACATAATCACCATGAAGAATATAAAATGGTTCTTCATTTACTTTAAGATCAAGAACTCCTTGAAAAACACTAATTTCTTTGCCATTTTCTTGAAAATATTGACTTCCATCGTTTTTTAAATAAGGATCGTGATTATAAAATGAAAGATCATAAATAATGTCTGAAGGAAAATCTTCTTTTATACCCAACCTCTTTTCTATAACATCTAAAAACTCTTTTTGGAATTCCTCTCTTGGTTTTCTATCAAAAATATCTCCGTTTAAAACTAAAAGAGAAATTTTATTTTCTTCTAAATAATTTCCAATGCAGGAAAGGTTTCGAGGGTTTGATTCCAAGTGCAAATCAGAAATAATTAACGCCTTATCATCTTCAAGATTTTTTTCTTGAAAATTTATTCCTCTAAATAAAAAAGGACAGCTTAAAACGCTGAAAATTAAAATTAAAAATATAACTATTAGAATAATATGTCTTGTTTTCATTGTAATAGATAAAATGTCATCGCCGCAAGATTGCTTTGCTTGCCTGCAAGACGGATTTAATTGAAGTAATAAATGATCATTTTTGCTCTAAGAATACTTTGTACTCTTTTCGTCCTTCTCTTTGTTTATAATTTATCAATGTAGAGAAGGAAATAAATTTTAAATATTAGAAATCTTTTTAAACCATTTGTCATATTCACAATCAGAACTGTGTGGTGGCGGAGTATCTTTTTTAAGAAGTGAAACTGCTTCTTTAAAAAGTTCAGAAATATCTGAAGGATTAGTTTCTATTTCCCAAAGTTCTTTTTTAAAAGGAAGGCGATCTTTAAAACCATTCTCTTTGTCAACTACGTAAAAGGCCAAATAACCTTTGTGCGGGGTTTTAAAACCGTTTTTTTCTAAAAGATAAGTATAAACATCCATTTGCAGTTGAAAACGATCATAGACCGACGGTACTTTGCTCCCAGTAGATTTATAGTCAAGGGGTGCTAATTTTCCATCATTAAATTCTAAAATGTCATCAACTGCTCCAAATAAAATAGCATCTACTTTGGGATCATAATAGCGAATCCCGCTAAAATTACTTCGCCACTGATCAAGAAGTTTTTGATTTGGAAAAAGATGGGCAGGAATTTTGTTTTCTAAAAGCAAAGGATGAGGTTGTTTCTTTTTTCGGTATTCGTCAAATTCTTCTTTTAAAAGAACGTCAACAGCTGTATTTAAAGCGTAAGGATATGGTTGTGGCCTTTTTATACCTCTTTTTTTCTCCAACCAAAAGCAAGCTCGGCATTCTAAATAAAGATTTAAAGAATTTGGCGAAAGTTGAATTTTTTGATTGTTTGCCATGTTATTCTTCTTTTCCAATAAGAATTAAAATTACTCCTACAATAATTAAAATAGGCCCCAAAGCGGCTAAAAATAGTTTTACAAAAATTGGCCACCACCAAAAAATTAAACCATAAATCCCTAACCCTAAAAGCAAAACTCCCAAGATAATAAAAAGTAAACTTTTTGTGCTCATAATAATTTTTTATCTTTATAATTTTTTCATAATTTTTTTTCGGCCTTTAAGTTTTTATTAGGATATTTTTTAGAAAGAAATTTTATAGTTTTATCATAAGTTTGTCGATCAACTGGATAAGGAGTGGCATCTTTTCCGCCGTGAGCAAAAGAATAACGGGCAGGATCTTCATAACTTGGCTTTGCTCCATAAATTACTTCTGCCACCAAGGCCAAAGCTCTTATTGTTTTTGGTCCTACTCCCTCCAACGCTAAAAGTTCTTCATAGTTTTTTGGTTTTATTTCACAAACTTTTGCTAAAATTTTTTCCAAATATTTACTGCGAGAAAAATCTTCTTCTACCACTGGATGCCAAGAAAATTCTTTATTTTCTAATTTCAGCAAAGCAAACTCTTGATCTTTAAATTTTAAAGCAAGGGTTTGGGAAAGGTTATCAGAATGTTTCCTTAAAATTTTTATATCTTTCATTAAAGCCGAATAATTATTTTGGACAAGCTCGGTTGAAACTTCCCGATTTTTTTCACTTTCTCTTGCGGTTAAATTAAGAGTTGGAACTTTTACCTGGCTTATAATACCTGAGTGGGGTTCGCAAACTAAATCAGTAATTTTTTCTGAATACCAGTGATAACGACGAGCAGTTTGATTTTGGGTATTCATTCCTTGCTGGACAACGCTCCAGGCACCGTTTTTTGAAAAAAAGAATGTGTGGTGATAAATTTGAAATCCATCTTGAATTAAACTACTATCTACTTTTGCAGCCATTTTTGAATTATAAACTAAATTATCTACTGTTGCATCGGGCAAAGCTAAAATATTTCCCCATTGTTGAATTTCATCTGGAGTTTTTCTCGAAGTTTTTCCTTTGCCTCCGCAAATAAAAATTCCCAAGCTTTTTTCTTCGCCCCTGATTGCTTCCTTTAGGGCAGCGGTTAAAATTGTTGTTAAGCCAGATGAGTTCCAATCAAAAGCTAAAACTGTCCCTAATGATTGAAACCACGCTGGATCAGATATTCTTTTAATAAATTCATCAGGTCCATATTCATCAACAATTGAATAGATCACCTCGCGTGAAAGTCTTACCATTCGCTCAAAAAGCCACCTTGGGCATTTTCCATAATCTAAACCAAATGTAGCAATCCCTCTTTGAATCATATATTTTTTATCGTTGATAAAGACCAATTAATTCAGTTGAAGCAAGAATATGGTCTTTCATTGATTTTTCAACATTTTCCCTTGTAGTAGAAGAATCTAATTCTAAAGCAGTATCTAGGGCGTAAAGTTTAAAATGGTAATGGTGAGTTCCGTTTGGCGGACAAGGACCGCCATAAGAATTTTGACTAAAATCATTTTGACCTTCTGTTGCGCCTTCTGGAGTTTCTCCTTCTTTTATTTCTTTAATTGAAGGATTTATATTCCAGATAAGCCAGTGGGTAAAATTGCCGCTTGGAGCGTCTGGATCTTCCACAATTAAAACTAAACTTTTTGCTTTACTAGGAACTTCACTTATTTCTAATGGCGGATTTATATTTTCGCCATCGCAAGTATATTTTTGAGGAATAAGCTGATTGTTTTCAAACGCCGGACTTTTTAATTGCATAAAATTATTCTCATTTAAAAATTTTAACTTTGATCCATGAAAAAAATAAAATATAAATCCTCCAATTAAAATAAGTGATAAGATTAAAATGATTATATTTTTTGTTTTCATGTGGTTTTTTAAAGGCCCAAATCACTTGCAATCCCTTGCATTGCCTCAAGGGCAATTTTAATAAAATCTTCTAATGTTAAATTCAAATATTCTTCACATTTTTTAATAACTTCTCGGTTGGCGCCTCTGGCAAAAGCTTTCTCCTTAAAACGGCGTAAAACATTTTCTGGAGTTAAATCAGCAATTTTTTTAGATGGTAAAACTAAGGTAGCAGCAACAATCAAGCCAGACAAAGGATCAGTTACGAAAAGAGCTTTTTCCATTAAAGTTTCTGGTAAAATCCCATGAGCGTCATTATGGACTTTTACGGCTTCACAAATCTCTTTATCAATCCCTAAATCTTCAAGCATCTTTACGCCTATTAAAGAATGTTTTTGAGGATCGTCTTTTGTTTTCTCATAATCAATATCGTGCAAAAGCCCAGCTAAACCCCATTTTTCTTCGTCTTCGCCAAAATTTTGAGCTAGGGCTTGCATAATTGCCTCAACTGCTAAACAATGCTTAAATAAATTTGGACTTTTTATATTTTCTTTGACTAAATTAATTGCTTCATCACGATTCATATGATTTTAAAAATTCTTAAATTTTAAAAACTTAAGAATTTTTATTTTATTTTTTATTTTATCAAAATCTTCTTTATGATACAATAACTTAATATGGCTGCAAATTTACCACCATATTTTTTTGAACTTCAGGAAAGATTAAACGAAGCAACTAAAACTGAAGAAAAAATCTCCATTTTGGAAGAAATGCTGGCGATTTGCCCAAAACACAAAGGTACTGAAAAAGTTCAAAAAGAATTAAAAACAAAAATTGCTAAGCTAAAAAAGCAAAAACCTAAAAAAATAAAAAGAGAGGTTTATTATTCAGTTTCAAAAGAAGGAGCAGGTGAAGTGGTTATTATTGGACCTCCCAACTCGGGAAAATCTTCCCTTTTAAATGCCTTAACTAATGCTAAAGCAAAGGTAACTCATTATCCATTTGCTACTCAACTTCCTCAACCAGCAATGATGCCATTTCAAAATATCTTAATTCAATTAGTAGATACCCCTCCCTTAACAAAAGATTCTCCTGGCTGGTTAAAATCATTAATTTTTGAAAGTGATCTTCTTTTGGCGGTTTTTGATCTTTCAAATCTTGAAATTCAAAAAGAAATTGAAAACTTAAAAGAATTATTAAAAGCTTGGAGATTCCAAAATAAAAAAATTATTTTTGTTGGAAATAAAATTGATTTACCAGAATCTCAAAAAAATTTAGAAAAATTAAAAAATTATGAGATTTTGCCTGTATCTGCAAGAACAGGAATTAGCCTCGAAGATTTAAAAAAAGAAATTTTTAAAGAGCTCAAGATCGTGAGAGTTTATTCAAAGAAAATAGGCCATGAAGTTGATTTTGAAGCTCCTTTTATTTTAAAACAAGGTACAAAATTAATTGAACTTGTAGAGAAAATTAATAAAGATTTTCTTTCTTCTTTTAAATATGCTCGCCTCTTAAGAAAAAATTCTCGTCAGGTCAAAATTGTTGGAAAGGATTATATTTTAAAAGATGAAGACATTATTGAAATCCACACTTAAATTTTTATTTTTCATCTAGACGTTGGAAAATATCCCTTAAAGAAAAATACAATCCGTGATCGCGTTTTGCTCTCATATGTCTTCTTAAAGACAAAAGTAAAAGCGTTCCTATAATTCCTAAAATTCCAACAGCGATAAAAACTGGGTTAAAGCCAAATTTCGTAACCGCCCACCCTCCAATTGTTCCTGAAATTCCAGTTCCAAGACCAACCGCTGTGGCATCTAAACTCCATTCAGTTGCTTCTTTCCCTTTGTCAATATGCCGAGTAAAAATAGCTGACCAAGCAGAGAGAGATGCGGCCATTCCCACTGCCTGAATTGCTTGAAGAAGATAAATATGCCAAGGAAGCTTAGCAAATATAAAACCAAAAGGAACTAGCGCTGCTATAAAAAACCCACTAACAAGAACCCAATAATCATCCTTTTCTCCAGGTCGATTGTCTAGAAATGTTCCTATTGGGATCATTAAAATTGACTTTAAAAGCCAATAGACGCCTGACGCTATACCAACAACAAGGGCATTTCCTCCCTCAATATTATCAGTAATAAAAATAGCAAAAATTGGATTAACTAATCCCCATCCACTCCAAAAAATTAAATCAGATAAAACTAAATACTTGATTATTTTATTAAACTTTGAATTATTGTTTCTCTCTTCTTTTTTATTATTCTCCATATTTTTTCTTAATTTCTTCAAATTTATTTTCAGTTTCTTTCAACCGTTCTTTGCACTCTTTAATTAATTCCATTCCTTTCTCATATTTTTCCAACGCCTCATCAAGATCAATGTCTTCTCTTTGAAACCATTCATTGATCTCTTCTATTTCTTCATATGCTTTTGTGAAATTGAATTTTTTATCTGGCATAAGTTTTAGATTCTAACATTTTAGCATAAAAACAATGTAAACTAAATACAGAGGTCGGACCTCTGTATTTAGTTAGTAGTAGTCTCTGCCGCATCAAAGAATCTTAGTCCCTGAGCGCAATCGAAGGGCTACCTTATTTATTGTATTCCTTCGATGCGTCCATCCCTAGGATGGACTTACTCAGGAAATAAATTAATCACATTCGTGGATTCGGATAATATATTCGTACACCGAACTCGTCATAGGCGAGTGAGGTGGCAGATGAGACGAAGTCTCATCGAACAGATTCGTAATTCGTTGATGTTTCCGTAATTCGTTGTCATCGCGAGGAGCGAGTGAAACGAGTGACGTGGCGATCCCGTGGCGCGGTTGCGGACTGCGCCCGAGATTGCTTCGTCGCTCACGCGAGTCCGCTGAAAGCGGGCGAAGCGTTGAAAAGAAGATGAAATCTTCTTTGAACGTTCGCTCGCAATGACACTTTCTTTTCGACACCTCTCTTCGCTTCGCTACCGTTTAACGTGATACGGTAAACGTTGGCGTCGCGCGTATCGTCTTACGGTAAAGAAGTGCGTAAGGTATACGTTTGCCGTTTGACGCTTGCCGCGACGCGCTACGCTACCGCTTTACGAAATTCTGTTTTCTCTACTGTTTTCTGATTTCTGATAACTGATTTCTGTTTGGTATTTGGTATTTGGTATTTAGTATTTTGTATTTGTTTGGTATTTGGAATTTGGAATTTGGAATTTTTTGTATATTAGTGCCTACTCCTCCGTCAAAATCCATGGTCCGTTTTTTGTAATTGCTATCTCATGCTCAAAATGACAAGCCAATGAGCCATCTTTTGTCTCAAAACCATAGCCATCTTTTGATCTTTTAATGTGCCAATCGCCCTGGGTCACCATTGGCTCTATGCAAATCACCATTCCTTCTTTTAATTTTTCTCCTCGGTGACGTTTGCCAAAATTTAACACCTCGGGATCCTCATGTAGTTCTTTGCCAATGCCATGTCCGCAAAGCTCTCTTACTACGCTAAATCCCTGTGACTCAACATATCTTTCAATGGTGTTGCCAATATCACCAAGGGTATTTCCTGGCTTTACTTTTTTAATGCCTCTTTTAAGGGCTTTTTTTGTTGTTCTAATAAGCCGCTGAGCTTCGAAATTTATTTTTCCTATAGGAATGGTTACTGCCATATCAGAGTGATATCCCTTATACTTCATTCCTATGTCCAAAGACAAAATATCCCCTTCTTTTAAAAGGCGATCAGATGGCACCATATGAACAATTTCCTCATTAATAGAGGTGCAAATGGCAGCAGGAAAACCGTCTTCACCTTTAAAATTCGGCTCTCCGCCATATTTTAAAATAAGGTCTTCAGCAAGTTCATTAAAAAATTTTGTGGCAATACCAGGTTTTGCTTTTTCTTCTAATTGTTTCATTATTTTTGCAAGAAGCTTTCCACCCTCTGCCATTATTTGAATTTCTTCTTGTGTTTTTATTTTGATCATAAAATAATAATTATACCCTTCCCCTGTCGCGATGACAACCATCCTTTACTGTCATTGCGACCCCGCTGCACGTCTACTGTCATTGCGAGTCCTACCGCAGTAGGACGTGGCAATCCCGTGGTACGTCTACTGTCATCGCGAGCCCGCTGAAAGCGGGCGTGGCGATCCCGCTGTATGGTTGCGGGCTTCGCCCGAGATTGCTTCGTCGCTCACGCGAGCCCCGTACACGGGGCGAAGCGTTGAAAAGAAGATAAAATCTTCTTTGAACGCTCCTCGCAATGACAGTGGTGGGGAAGTGCGACTCGTGTCAATAACAATAAAAGCTAATTGTGGAAAATTGTTAAGGGTTGGTCCTGATCTAAATTGTTTTTCTTTTTTAAAAAAGAAAGTCCTGTTCTTTTTAAAAAATCAGGCAGTAAATAACAATGGCGTAAAAAGTTGCCAAAACGAATCTCTCTCATTAGTTTTTTTCTCCATTCTTTTTCATAAATTTCCAAATGCGGATCGTTGGGATTAATGGTTTTTGAAGCAATTTGAGCAGCGGTAAAGCCGTAAATTAATCCCCCGCCTGTATAGGGTTTTATCTGGCCAGCGCTATCCCCGCAAAGAAACACTCGCTTTGTAGTAGTTTTTTTAAGGGAATAAAGAGGAATAAGAGCGGCCTGAAATTGGAAACTTTTTTTGAGCCACTTTTCTAATCTCTCTTTTGGTTTTTTCTCTGGCTCAAGGGCAGTGCCGTATTCAATAGAATCCTTTCGCGGGATTTTCCAGGCAAAAAAACCAGGGAAATCCTTTAAGAAAAATAATTCAGGAAAAGCATCATTTGGAATTTGGAGGGGCGAAGAGAACTTCGTTCTCTTCTTCCGTTGAGGCTTCAGTTGAGACGCAAAAAGAATAGAATTCTTTGAGCATCTCGTTTTGCTGTTGCAAAACTCGATTTTTGGAGGTTGAAGGTTGAAGGTTGAAGGTTGAGAGTTTACTATTACTCCCAAAAGCAAGTTTTTTTGTTTTGGCAAACCAACTTCTTTTGCGACTGTAGATAAAACGCCATCACAACCAGCCACAATTTTACCTTGAAATTCCGCACCATCCTTTGTTTTTACAAAAACAAACTTTTCTTCCTCTCTTACTTTTACTACTTCTTTTTCTAATTTAATTTCAGCGCCTACCCTTATGGCTTCTTGAAAAAGATATTCATCTAATTTTTGGCGGTTAAAAAGCCAGGCCTTACCCGGAAAATCAAAATATCTATCTCCCACCCACAGCCGGGCTTTTTCAAATTGATTTTCAATTAAATCGTCATTTTCCTTTAAAATCTCTTCTGGCGATTTTAAAAGTAAAGAAAAAATGTGCTGTGAAAGCAATCCAGAGCAAACTTTTCCTCCAACTGATTTTTTTCTTTCTAAAATCAAAACAGAATTTCCTTTTTTTAAAAACTCCCTTGCCAAATACAGTCCCACCGCGCTCCCACCAACAACAATAAGATCATAAACCATAAAAAATTGAAAATCCCTTTAAAATCCCTTGGATTATTGGTCATTATACCAAATTTAAGAAAAAAAAGAAAAACAGAGAACAGTTCTCCGTTATTTTATTTGGAGGACACGAGCGGCAGCGAAGCGAAGCAATCTCGAGCGAACAGGGTGAGCTCGTTGAAAAGAAGACGCATCTTCTTTGAGTTCGGACGAAGCCCGCAACGAAAGCCACGATAGTAAATGACTAAAACCCCAATTTCAAAAATAAATCTTTTTGTAATCGCCAGGAATTGGCATAATTAGCATAAGCTTTCCAAGATTGTAAAGAGTTTTTAAATTTTTCTTCTGTAATAGATCCTTCATTTAGTTTCTTTTGATAAACTTTTGCTCTTTTAACGAATCTTTTTACTGTACTCTTTCGTAAAAAACGGTAATCTTTAAAAATAAGATAACCTAAAAAATCAATTCCTCCTTTTACTGGGAAAATTTTCACTTTCTTTGGATGTAATTCTAAATGTAAATTGTCTTTAAGAAATTCACCGATTTCTTTTAAATCTTGCCATAAATCTAACTTTTCTTTTCCTAAAATCAAAAAATCATCCATATAACGAAGATAATATTTTTCTCTTAATTCCTGTTTTACAAATCGATCCAATTCATTTAAATAGATATTAGCAAAAAGTTGCGAGGTTAAATTACCAATAGGAATGCCAACCCCTGGTTGTTTTTCAAAAGTACTTTCTAAAATTTCTTTTATTAACCACATTGTTTTCTGATCAGCAATCTTCTTTTGAACAATCTCTAAGATAATTTGATGATTAACATTATCAAAGTATTTTGAAATATCGCATTGCAAACAATAAAGATTATCTTTGTTCCGCAAAAATTTTTGAAGCCGTTTTATTGCCCGATGAGTGCCTTTGCCTTTGCGACAAGCATAACTATCATAAATAAATCCGCGATCAAAAATCGACTCAATAATGTTGCATAGGGCATGGTGGACTATTCTGTCCCTAAACGGCGCGGCTTTAATTTTTCGTTTTTTAGAGTCCTTAACAATAAATTCTCGATATTTGCCATGTTTATAAGTTTGCGTTGAAAGTTCTTCTTGCAATTTAAATAACTCGCTTTCTAAGTTGAAACTAAATTCCAAAATATAACCACGATATCTTTTGCAGGACCTGGCCTTTAAATATGCCAAATGCAGGTTTTCGAAAGAAGAAATTTCTTCAAAAAGATTCTTATAAGTTTGCATTTTTTTAATTTTAATAAAAAAGGCCTGGCAATTTGGAGATCTGAATTTTCATCTTCAAAAATAAAGATTACTAACACAGCCAAATCCATAGGCCTTTATATTTTCTTCCTTACTGCTTTAAGTAAGAAAGAAGGGATTAAATCCGTAGTCATTTTGGGCACAGAAGAATTCCCTTAAGAATTCTTATCGGGCCATAATTTAAAAGAGTACCTGGCGCAGCGAAACCCAATGTTGTTGTTCGAATTCGACGGAGCGTTGTTCAGGTTCAACGTGAACGCCCCAGCGTTCGCCCCATTGTTCCAATTGCCACCGCGGATGAACGCAAACGCACCCGCACCCCACCCCACCGCCGCCGCAATTTTGATTTAACCCCTTCTGCATCGATAAGACGCAGAGTTTGTCACCTACTCTACGTCCTATCTTGAAGACCTTATCCATCCAGTTAATAATTTACCAACCTCATTAATCTTTTTAGCACCGAATTCATATTGTTTTATGTTCATAAACCTCAAATCCTTGGCTAAGCGATAAAGTATCCTAAATTTATCAAGTTCGATGCTTGTCTGTTTTAAAGTTTCTAATTTATTTCTTTCTTGGTTGGCTTGAATAATGTTTTTTAAAATCTCAAGAAGGGTATTTTCTAATTGTTGACCCAAAATAAATCTCTGGTTTTTAGGAAATTTATTAATCAAAGGGTAAATCCACAATACCAAATCATACACTTTTTGATAAATAATTAAATCTTCTAACATTTTTGAAAATTTTTCGCGACCCCACACTTATGCGTAAGTGTGGGGAGATTCCCCCTCACCTTTTTGAAGGTGAGGGGGAGATTGCTACGAG
>Ga0209720_1001261_pt1 | contig 22149 bp, 18 predicted proteins | sample AD_JPNMR3_MetaG_FD_184426 | JGI IMG/M metagenome (GOLD analysis project Ga0209720, IMG submission 184426) | Active sludge microbial communities of municipal wastewater-treating anaerobic digesters from Japan - AD_JPNMR3_MetaG (SPAdes) (version 2) | ecosystem: Engineered > Bioreactor > Anaerobic...
AAAAAAACAGCTTCATCATTGGTTAATGGAATATCAACACCTGATGCTACTACCATATTTTTCAAATCAAGAATATTATGTGTCCTTTGGAATTCTTTATCTTTTTCCACTAAGAATGCTTTCATAGCTTTTTCAACACATTGCTGACAATGATAACACACCATCCTGTGCAAATTCAGTTTTTCCAGATGTTTTGCAGCCATTAATTCCTCACTGGCTATACTAATCCACTCTGCTGTTTCTTTTTTCATAAAGAATTTTGCTATTTTTTAAAATATTGGTAAAAAAAGTATATTTTTCATTTACAAGTGTGTCAAATTCTTCTGGAGTATAGACAAATAAATCAACCCCCAATGATGGATTTATAATTTGTGCAACTTCAAGTATCCTGTCTATAGGGCGTTTTGAAGTTTTTTTTATTATCAATAAATCAATATCACTATATTCATGGATGTTTCCATCTAACAATGAACCAAAAAGTATTATCTTTTCAGGATCATATTCCTGTTTAAGAACTTCTACTATTTTCTTTAATTCCGCATCAAGTAATATTTTTCTTTCTTCAACACTACTTTGTTTCATTATTTGCTCATTCCTACATTTTTAATCTGAATCTATCTTCAAATATATTTTGCATTATGTATTTGTTCTATAACGTAATTATACATTATTATATTTGCAAGTATAATTTTTGTACGGAGATACCCCTCTTTTCCACTGCATTCTGTGCTCTCTGTGGGATATTTTTTATTCTTGACACCTTTTTGTTTTAAGTGTATATTTTAATTTTACGCAAAACAGCGGTTTATCTTTCCCCACCAGGAGGGCTTATGAAAAAAATTTCCTATTCTTTAGCAGTTATCATTGCATTGTCGCTATTTTCCTTTACGGGATGCGGATATAACAAACTTCAGATGCAGGAAGAAGAGGTATTCAAGGCGTATGGCGATTTAGAATCGGCACTGCAACGAAGGGCTGACCTTATCCCAAACTTAGTTGCCACTGTTAAGGGATATGCCGCGCACGAAAAGACTACACTACAGGCTGTCATTGAAGCGCGGGCAAAGGCCACTTCCGTTCAACTATCGCCCAAAAACCTGAGCAACCCTGAAGCCATTGCAAAATTTCAGGCAGCGCAGGGCGAGCTTTCAAGCGCACTGGCACGACTCATGGTGGTAATTGAGCGCTACCCAAATTTAAAAGCCGACGCGCACTTCACTGACCTGATGCATCAGCTTGAAGGAACCGAAAACCGCATCAATGTGGCTCGCCAGCGGTATAACGAAGCGGTTAAGGAATTCAATTCATCAATCAGAATTTTTCCGTACAACATAACCAACAGCCTCCTGCTTCACTTAGAGCGCAAGGAATACTTCAAGGCTGAAGAGGGCGCTAAAACTGCTCCCAAAGTTTCTTTTGAATAGGCGATAGTTACCAATGAAAGATCTTGTTTCTAAAATACTATCGCAGGCTGATGCCCAGTGCATCATTGATGCCGTTAAAAAAGCTGAAAAGCTGACATCAGCCGAAATTGTCCCCATGATTGTCAGTGCAAGCTATCATTATCCGCTTACACGCATATATGCATCTGCTGTACTGTCGCTACCTCTGGCGATTGCACTGACCTACTACATTGCGCCGCTTTTCTACTTTCACAAAGACAATCTGTGGATATTTATTGTTTTTTTTAGTCTGCTGTTTATTGTGTTCAAGGTTACTATCGCCAGAAGCGTTTTTTTAACACGCCTTTTCTTAAACCCGCGCGAAGTTGATGCAGAAGTGCGTGAAGCTGCCATAACCGCATTTTACAAAAATGGCCTGTATAAAACAGCTGATAAAAACGGCGTGCTTGTATATATAACGCTTCTTGAAAAAAAGGTATGGATACTTGCCGATGAAGATGCCCATAAAAAAATTGAACCTGAATTCTGGGAAACATGCGTAAAACACATCATTACCGGCATAAAACAAAAGCAATTTATTCCTGCGCTGTGTGCAACCATTGAAACTATTGGCAACAGGCTTGCAAAAGAGTATCCGTATAAACCTGATGATGTTGATGAGCTTAAAAATATAATTGTTGGTGACAATTAATGAAATGGGTTTTCACAGTACTGTGTGCGGTGTGTGTAGGTGCCACTGCGTACGCTCAGGAGTTAGCTCCCATACCGCCTTTACAGGCACACGTCAATGACTATGCAGATATACTTTCACCCACAACCAAAACTGAATTAGAGGCAAAATTAACACAACTGGAAAAAGATGATTCAACGCAGGTGGTTGTGGCAACTGTTCCTTCAATTGGCAATGAGGATATTGAGTCTTATTCCATACGTTTGGCAAATACCTGGAAGATTGGACAAAAGGGTCTGGACAATGGTGTCATTGTGTTAGTTGCACGCGATAACCGCAAAGTGCGCATTGAGGTTGGCAAAGGCTTAGAAGAAACGTTAACGGATCTGCTTGCTGGCCGCATCATTGATTATATCATCATCCCCGAATTTAAAAATGGCGACTACGACGCAGGCATTACAAAAGCCGTTGATGCCATCATTGATATTGTAAAGGGAAAATTTGATGCAAGCAGTTTAAAGCCTCAAAAATCTGCTCCTGATTATGGTGCTTTTATGTGGATTGCCTTTATAGTCATGACGTTTATCAGTGCGTTAGGGCGCTTAATGAGCGGGATACTGGGCGCTATTGTGCTTCCCATAATTGGTGCATTTTTTGGGTTTGGAGTACCTGCACTTGTTTTACTGGCTTTTATTGGATTTATTGGTGGAATCATCATTGCATCCATGCCGACCGGTGGTGGTGGATTTTCTTCGGGCGGGGGATTTTCAAGCGGTGGATTTTCCTCTGGTGGTGGTTTCAGTGGTGGTGGCGGTAGCTTTGGCGGCGGTGGAGCCTCAGGTAGCTGGTGATAATTATGTACTTAGGATTAGATGTAGGCGGAACACATACTGACGCAGTTATCATTGACAAATCGGGTGTGGTGGCTCACACTAAAGTTGTTACTACACCACATAACCTTCTAGAATGTATTAGTCAGGCCTTTAAAAATATTTTAACGGGTATTGACCCGTCGCATATTAAGCGAGTTAACTTAAGCACTACACTCACCACCAATGCAATCATTGAAAACAAATGTGAAGAAGTTGGCGTACTGGTATCAGGCGGCCCCGGTATTAATCCTGCTCTCTATTCAATGGGAAACCATTACTATGTCATCGACGGTCAGATTGACCACAGAGGCACTGAAATCACTCTGCTTAATCTTAATCAGCTTGAAAAAGCCACAAAAAAATGCCGCAAAAAAGGCATCAAGGCATTTGCAGTAGTTTCAAAATTTTCAACCCGCAATCCTGTTCATGAACAGTATATACAACAAAAACTTGACGACGCAGATTTTATCAGTGTAGGACACACGTTGTCTGGCAATCTTAATTTCCCGCGACGTATTGCAACAGCATACTACAATGCTGCCGTGTGGCGCCTGTATAATAAATTTTCATACGCCATTGAAGAAGTCTTAAGGGAACTGGGGGTGATAGCTCCTGTTAATATACTTAAAGCCGATGGCGGTACCATTCCGCTGCATGTATCCCGCACTATTCCTGTGGAATCAATTTTGTCCGGACCTGCTGCAAGTGTTATTGGCACCATGGCACTGTGCAACATCACCGAAGATGCAGTGATGCTTGATATTGGCGGCACCTCATGTGATATTGCCATGTTTGCCGATGGTGCTCCATTAATTGAAAAAGACGGCATACGATTAAACACGCATAATACGCTGGTACGTTCACTTAAAACAAAGTCAATTGGTATTGGTGGTGATTCAGCAATAAAGATTGACGGTAATACTGTTACTGCCGGTCCACAGCGTTTAGGCATGTCAATGGCAGAAGGTGGACAAAACCCAACAATTATTGATGCACTCAACGTTATAGGCACAATAAATTTAAAGGATACTGGGCGCTCCCGTGAGGGTATGTACGCTCTTGAAAAAAAATCAGGAATATCATCACATAATATTGCACAACAGGCAATTACCTATGCCCTTGATATTATATACAATGAAGTTATGGCAATGATTGATGAGGTTAATTCACGGCCGGTCTATACCATTCATGAATTCCTTAAAGGTAAAGTGCTGAAACCAAAAACTATCTATCTTATTGGCGGTCCTGCCAAGACACTTGCACATCACATCACGCAACGGTTTGGCTGGAACGTCAAGGTGCCACAGTACGCCGAAGTGGCCAATGCTATTGGTGCAGCTGTTGCACGCACAACCGTTGATATTGAGCTTTTTGCTGATACTCAACGCTGCAGGTTACTTGTTCCAAACCTTAATGTTAATATCCGCATTCCGCAAGAGTATGATGTTGATAATGCCATAGAAGATGCAACTAACTACATGATGCAGTATCTGGAATCAATAGGTGTTGATGAACGTGAACGTGAAATTGAAATTTTGCAGGTGTATTCATTCAACATGGTAGAAGGGTTTGAAACTACCGGCAAGAACATCCGTGTTCACTGCCAGGTTAAACCGGGCATTTTACATCAATGCAGGGATATACTCAAGATATGAAAGCAAAATCAACACTGGGTATTGTATTTTTTCCGGCCTTTGACTGGGCAATACACCCGCTGCACCCTGAGCGTGAGGAACGGTTATTATACACCCTTGACCAGTTGAATGAAGAAGGCGTATTTGATATTGACGGCATTTATCAGTACAAACCTGATATTGCAAGTCTTAATGATATCATGCGCACCCATTTCTGCTTTCCTGACGTATCAAAGGTGACCACAGAATCGCATTTAATTTCGGCAGGTGGCACCATAAAGGCTGCAACGCTGGTAATGGATAACATTGTAAACAAATCATTTGCACTGGTGCGCCCGCCGGGACATCATGCCATGAAAGTTGTCCACGGAGCACGGGGTTTTTGTAACATCAACATTGAAGCAGTGATGGTGGAGTATATTCGTGAACACTATCCTGTAAAAAAAATTGCTATTGTGGACACTGATTGTCATCACGGCGACGGCACTCAGGATATTTACTGGCATGACAGGGATGTACTGTATATATCCATGCATCAGGATGGACGTACCCTGTATCCGGGAACCGGCGCCATCCATGAGTTAGGTGGACCAAATGCTCTGGGCACCACCATTAATATTCCATTACCACCCAACACCTCTGACGAAGGATTTTTAATAGCAATGGAGCGTGTGGTGCTTCCCATTTTAAAAGATTTTAAGCCTGATCTTATAATTAATTCCGCAGGGCAGGACAACCATTACTCGGACCCTATCACCAACATGAATTTTTCTGCACTGGGGTATGCTAAATTAACTGAAATGCTCAATGCTGATATTGCAGTACTTGAAGGCGGGTATTCCATTCAGGGAGCATTGCCATACGTCAATCTGGGCATAACGCTTGCCATGGCAGGGCTGGATTATTCATATGTGCATGAGCCTGATTATTCGCAAAAAGACCTTACTCAGGATAAGGAAATAACTAAATACATAAAACGGGTTTGCGATCAGGTAATGAAGCGATATGAAGAATGTAAAAAGCCTTCATTTAAACTTATGCCAGGCAATTACGATGTGCGCAAAAAAGAAATTTATTATGACACTGATAATATCCGTGAGATGCAGTTAGAATCTATCATGGTGTGCGAAGAATGCCGTGGAGTGCTGAAAATTGAAACAACTTCAACCGTTAATCCATTATGTCTGGGTATTGAAATACCGCTTGATGCATGTGACAGATGCCAGAAAGAAGGATACCGTTTGCTTGACACTGCACTGTCAGGTGACCGGTATAAATATGTGCAACTTATTGACAGAAAAAATAAAAAATATGTGCTGTATTAGATAATTGCAGGGGCATATGATCATACACCCCTGCAGGAAATACATCCATTCCAGCAAATCTTTATGATATAAACAGCATCTCCCAGAATCGTGGGAATGGCCACAGATTATCACTTGTATGATTTTCCAGCATATCGGCTTTGGCTCGTAGTTTCCCCATCTGTTCTTTTATGGTATAGGCATAGAATTTTGCTTTTTCAAGTTCATCATGGATAGTGCTGGCTTTTTCAATGAGCTCATCCAGCTTACTGGCTTCTTTTATTACATCATTGTTGAGTGCGGTTATTGTTGTACACATTTTTTTCTGAGCATCAACCGGTGCCTTTTCTCCTAGCAGATCAATTATCCGCAAACATGATGACGCAACTGAACTTTGATACCGCATGGTTGCAGGTATAATTCTGGTGCGTACCATATCAAGCATAGTCTTTGCTTCAATGTCCATATCTTTTATGTAGCGCTCAAGGCGTATAGCATACCGTGCTTCAAGTTCAACAGGTGATAATACATTATAGCTCTGAAACAATGTTATGGCTTTTTTTGTAACTAAATCAGGCAATGACTCTACTGTTACTTTTTTGTTAGGCAATCCTCTTCGTGCTGCTTCCTCTTCCCATTCTCTTGAGTAATTGTCGCCCATGAAAAGAATAGGTTTTATTTTTTTAATCTCATCACGGATCACATCGATTGCTGCCTGACGTACATCACCACTTTTGGTTTCAATTTTATCTGCCAGTATATCCAGGCTTTCAGCAACAATAGTATTCAGGATAGTAACCGGAAATGCAATAGATTGAGAAGACCCAACAGCCCTGAATTCAAACTTGTTGCCAGTAAATGCAAATGGTGAGGTACGGTTACGGTCAGTATTATCTTTGCTGAGTACCGGTAGAGTTGAAAGCCCTAAATCAATAATAGCTTCATTGGTAGCTTTTGTTATGATGCCATTTTCAATATCATTAAGTATTTTTGTAAGCTGCTCACCTAAAAACACTGAGATAATTGCCGGTGGTGCTTCATTAGCCCCTAATCTATGATCATTGCCACTGGAAGCAACTGACGCACGTAATAAATCTGCATGATAGTACACCGCACGTATGGTTGCAGTTAAAAATACCAAAAACTGTACATTGTCCTGAGGTGATTTCCCAGGATTAAGCAGGTTATTGCCTAAGTTATCTGACAAAGACCAGTTACAGTGCTTGCCCGAACCATTTATGCCTGCAAACGGTTTTTCATGAAGCAGCGCAGCTAAACGATGATTTTGCGCAACACGTTTAAGTGTTTCCATTACTAAATGATTGTGGTCAACCGCAATATTTGCCTTTTCAAATATTGGTGCTATTTCATACTGACTTGGTGCAACCTCATTGTGGCGTGTTTTTGCTGGTATGCCCAGCTTATACAGTTCTTCTTCAACATCATGCATATACGATAATATTCTTTCTTTGATGCTACCAAAGTAATGGTCTTCTAACTGTTGTCCTTTTGGTGGTGTTGCCCCCAACAATGTCCTTCCTGTTAAAACCAGATCCGGACGTTTATAGTAATAATCCATATCAATAAGAAAGTATTCCTGTTCAGGACCTACAGTTGCAATAACTCTGGTTGCCCTATCGTTGCCTAGAAGGCGCATAACTCTGAGTGCGCTTTTATTAATTGCATTAATTGAACGAAGGAGTGGTGTCTTCTTATCCAGCGCTTCCCCATTGTATGAAAGAAAAACCGAAGGAATACACAATGTAGCCCCTATGCCACTTCGCAAAATAAATGCAGGGCTTGAAGGATCCCACGCCGTGTAACCTCGGGCTTCAAACGTTGAGCGCAACCCACCGCTTGGAAAACTTGAAGCATCAGGCTCACCTTTCACCAGTGTTTCTGCACTGAAGCGCTCAATTGCTTCACCAAATTCAGTAAATTCTAAAAATGAATCATGCTTTTCTGCCGTTGCTCCGGTCATTGGCTGAAACCAGTGGCAAAAATGTGTGGCACCTTTTTCTATGGCCCATTCTTTCATTGCATGTGCAACAGTATCTGCAATTTCGGGATCTAATCTTTCACCTTCCTTTATAATTCGCATTAGTTTTTTGCATACATTTGCAGGTAACTTCTGACGCATTACTTTAAAATTAAAGGTATCCTCACCATAATACTGGGAAACAGGCATTTCCTTTTCCCTTGTTATCACATACTCACGCTCAGATGCAATATTCTTTATAAAACGTTTCATATAAAAGATCCTCTCTTTGATTTGTATTATTCTATAATTTAATAATAGCTGCAATAAATCAATTGCTCATAAAAAGTCAATAGTGTAGTTAGAAATAGTAATAAATCATTCAATATTTAACATCTATGAAACAATCAATCATAAAACAAATATATTTAAAAAAATATTACTTCTTGAAAAGTACATCCTGAACAACAGCATCAAAATCACCTGGCTGCAGTGCACCACGGGGACAAACATTGACACAGGTATAGCAGGCTGTACACAGCTCTGCATCTATTGTAAAGATTTCACCATTTCGTGTAATAGCTCCCTGTGGACAGGCCTCCACACACTTATCGCAGTAAATACAGGTTCCACAGCTTATACATCTGTCAACTTCACGTGTCTCTCCACCAAAATATGCTATATTAATACGCCGTTTTGGCACCAGGGTTTTCTCAGGATAGATAAAATCCTCATCTGAAAGCGTTGCGTGTATCTCCATGGCAGCAAGTCTTCCCATCCCAATTGCATCGGTAATAAGCCCTTGTTTTATGATATCACCAGTGGCAAATATTTTGGGGTCTGAACTTTTAAATGATTTTTCAGCAGTAACTATCGCCCCCCGCTCATTTACCATGACGGTATCACCTAAAAACGACAGATCAGGCTTTTCCCCAATACTAATAAACACAACATCTGCCGGGAGTGCTTCACCATTTGTAAAGTACACATGGGAACCATCAAGGTAATCAATATTGCGTGGCCACAAAATTTTTGTTCCCAAACGTTCAGCCATTTCTTTTTCTTTGCCAAAGGCAAGTGGTTTTTGAATATCAACTGCCGTCACGCTTTTTGCGCCATGGCGCCATGACTCACATGCTATATCCATTCCAACATTACCTGCACCAATGATGACAACATCTTTACCCGTCAGGTCCATTGGATTGCCTTCATTGATGCCAATCAAAAATTCTAAACCCGAAATAATTCGTTCACCGCCTTTGACCTGAAGCTTACGCGAAACATACGCACCAGTTGCTACCAGCACAGCTTCAAATTCTTTGTAAATCTTTGCAAAAAGATTTTTGTCAACTGGTGTATTTACCTTAAACTCAATGGGCAAACTTTTAATTCTATTCAAATCCTTGCTCAAAACTTCATCGGGCAATCTGTCTTTCGGAATAGCCATGCGAACCTTTCCGCCAATATCAGCCGTCTTTTCAAACACTGTAATGTGATACCCTCTGCGCGCAAGCTGCCATGCAGCAGACAAACCAGCAGGTCCTGCACCAACGATAGCTATGCGTTTATCCTTTGGTTTGCCATATACCGTTGGATTAAAATCAGGATAGTACTCACGCGCTAAATACGGAATATTCATGGGCCCATCAATCATGTTGCGACTACAGGCCTGCATACAGGGTGCAGGGCACACCGTCCCACACACTGACATTCTAAACGGAGTGTACTCATCCATAAGCAATTGTGCTTCTTTAATTTTTCCATCTTTGATTAAGTTAATAAATACCGGTGTTGGAATACCACTGGGACAAGCATACGTACACGGTGGTGTCAGGTTCAGGTGGATAGGGCGTTTGGTTTTAATATTCATTGCAGGGGCATACAGGTTAGCAAAAGGTCTATGCCCTTTTTTGGTAATTTTTTTAAAATCATTTAACGTTATGTGCGATAGTTCAACATACGGGAACGTTGCTTTAAAAGTTTGTAACACATTCTGCAAAAAAGCAATATCTTCATTATCCATGTCTGCCAGAATAGCACCAACTCCTAATCGACGTTTATCTACATTCCCACGAATGTATATTGCACCTCCATGTATGCCAGTACCAATGTCATTGCCAACCGGATCCTTTTCATCAAAACGATTCAGTACAACAACACGGCCTCCTGCCATATATTCACCACAGTAATCCTTGGCAGTGCCACCTATAACAAGAAGGGGTATCTGTGTTTCATATTCCTTCATGTGAATGCCTGCGCGATATTCAACATCATCGCGAATTAAAATTTGACCACCACGCATTGAATGTCCCGGGATTTCACCTGCTTTTCCATGTACTACAATTGTACCAGCATTCATTGTATTTCCTATCCCATCCTGTGCATTGCCATGAACAATGATAACAGGACCATTCATAAACGCACCCAGATCCTGCCCGGGTGTACCATTAATGGTTATGGTTACGTCAGCGTTAAGACCTCCGCCAATATAACGCTGACCCAAAACATTTTCCAGTATTACAGTAGTTTCCCCTTTTGCAACAAGCTCCCGTATCTGGCGGTTTAACATTTTATAATAAACGCCTTTAGCATTCAAGGTTGCAGTCAACACCATTGTTACATCCTCCTTTACGCTCCTGCATGCTTAACACCTAAAATTCTTAATTCTTCTTCATTCAGGCCAACACCACGCAGCCTGTCCCTGTTACCACGCATTGCCTCAATAGCATTGATACCCATTGAACCCATGAGTTCCTCTATTTCCTCGGCCCATGCATGAAGCAAATTCTTCAGTGCCCATGTTGCCTCATCAACATCAATACGTTCTGCAAGCCCTGCTTTGTTTGTTGTTATGCCATAGGCACACTTGCCGGTAAAACACCTCTGGCACATACCACATCCTAATGCAATAAGCACTGGCGTTGCAACATATACCGCATCAGCACCCAGACATATTGCCTTTAACACATCGGAAGAACATTGAATGCCACCACTTGCAACCAGGCTCACCTGATTGCGTATCCCTTCCTGGCGCAGTCGTTCATCTGCTGCAGCTATTGCCAGTTCAATAGGAATGCCGGTATTTTGACGAATTTGTAGGGGTGTAGCACCGGTACCTCCTCTGAATCCATCAATGGCAATAATATCTGCACCTGCGCGTGCAATACCACTTACAATAGCGGCAACATTGTGTACTGCAGCAATCTTGACGCTTACCGGTACTTTATAATCCGTTGCTTCCTTTATTGCATAAATTAACTGCCGCAAGTCTTCTATTGAATAAATATCATGATGGGGTGCTGGCGATAGCGCATCGCTTCCCTCAGGAATCATGCGTGTTTGGGAAATTGGCTTTGTAACCTTTTCACCAGGCAGATGACCACCAATTCCAGGTTTTGCACCCTGCCCTATTTTAATTTCAACCGCAGCTGCTGACTTCAAATAATCTTCACTTACACCAAAACGGCCAGATGCAACCTGTACTATTGTATTGGAACCATACTTTTCCCGTAACGACTTATGAAATCCACCCTCACCGGTATTCCAGTATGTACCAATCTCTTTTGTTGCTCTTGCTTCAGCCTCGTGTACCCGCAGATTCAATGCACCAAAACTCATTGCACCAAACATTATGGGAACTTCTAATTTAAGAAGCGGGTATGTATCCTGCCCCCACTTTTCAGGGCGTCTCCCTAAATACGTGCGGATTTCCATTGGTTCACGCAATGGGTCAATGGAAGGATTGGTAACCTGGCAGGCATCAAACATCAGGTGGTCAAAATAGCGCCGCTGGGGACCTGTTGCACCATTGCCCACTAACAGCACACCACCTTCGGATGAAGCCTGTTTCCAAATATTGCCCACATAATCGGGAGTCCAGTAACCATGGCTGGTGTACATGGGACTGTTGACAATATGAATTGCATTATACGGACACATCTTAACACATCTCTGGCAAGAACCACACGATGTAAGGTTTGCTACAGGCTTATACACCACCGCACCATTATCTAACTTTTCCGGTTTTAATGCAATCTCGCCCCATGAGCATTCATGGGCACATATATTACATCCATTTTTATAGTCACACCGTGAATAATCAATCTCAGGGTGGAAAGGAGGTATGGTTTTCCAGTTATTTTTCATCGATGCCATTAACAAGCCTCCTCTTTTGCTAAATTAACAATAACAGCTTCACCACCTTTGGGCGACCACAGTTCATCAACTTTGGGAGATAGTAACCGTATACTGCATTCCTCTGATGACGCATAATAGGTTGAACCAACACGCGCACATACCACTGGTCGCAGTTTGTTTCGATCATTAAGAACTATCGCCCCACCAGAATGTGTTAATACAATTCCAAAAGGCCCATTAACAATGGCCTGACCGTATAATTGCCTAAGAAGCATTTTTTTATGTGCATTTTCATGTTCAATGTCTTCCCACAATGAAGGAGCCATCACAAAACAGGCATCATCAACACTAAGGCCATCCTTGCGTGTTAACTTGTCAAAGATGTAGCTTATTACTTCGGTATCTGTCTGGAGCATGCAGAAATAACCAAACATTTCTAACCAGCGTTTATTGGTACCATAACTGGTTATTTCGCCATTGTGAACAACAGCTTTGTCAAGAATGGTAAACGGGTGAGCACCACCCCACCATCCGGGAGTATTGGTAGGAAACCGGTTATGGGCAATCCACATATACCCCTTGTAATCCTGAATACGAAAAAAATCAGCAATATCTTCAGGGAAGCCCACACCTTTAAACACACCCATATCCTTTCCACTGGATATAACATAGGCATCACCCATCCTGTTAATGGACATTACAATATCAACCATTGCATCATCTTCATTCTTACCCACAGGGATCTGTTCCTTCAACGGATTAACAAAGTAGCGTTTAAAGTATGGCCCTGAAGGAATTATGCTTGTTGGGTATACTGGAATTTCTTCAGAGTGATGAACCTTGGTTTTTTGTTCCAAAAAGTTTTCAATTTTTTTTATAATGTCGCTGTGCCTTCCTCCCTGATACATGATATGAACAGCATAATTATCTTTATGTTCTGGATAAATGCCATAGGCGGCAAAACCTCCACCAAGGCCGTTTCCTCGTTCATTTTGTATACGGATTGCTTCACGTATGTAACTGCCATCAATCTTTGTTCTGTCAGTGTTTATTATTCCTACTATTCCACACATAACACCCTCTTTAATTGTTTAGTGGTAAGAACCATATGTAGCGCACGCATCCCGTAATTCAATACAAAAGGCTGCAGTTATGTTACAGCCATGTTAAATTTTAGGAGCATATTCAAATGAATTTTTTTATTCATTTTATAGTTATGTTTATTAACATAAAGTATTACCCTTTTTAAAATCCCCATTAAAAAACATACTACTTAATCTACAGAGCTATTTTGTCTTTAAAAAATACCATGGGATGTTATCACAAAATAATAATAAAAAGCAAACTAATCAAGATTATACATAGGTATAACCATAATAATTTTTATAAAATCACAAAATATTTTGCAGTATAGTGCTTTACATCAAAAGAATGTGTAATAATTTTGGGCGATAGTAACCGGGAGAGTGACCATGTTTTTTTTAAAGAAGCTTATCACCAGTGCAATGCTGCCACCAGGTATTTTTGTTATTGTGTTTATTATCTGCGGTGTGTATGCAAAACGAAAAAGCATTACCATACTGTCGCTGCTATGTGCGCTGCTACTTTATGCACTATCAATTGAACCTGTCAAAGATGTTCTATTCTACCATCTTGAAAAACAGGCTCATGCGATAGCCCCCGGTATCCATGTCCACAAGATTAAGATCACCAACGGCACCCAAAATGGGTTAAATCCTATAAACACTATAGATGCTATTGCTATCCTGGGTGGTGGAGTGTATGAAAATGGAAATTTCAAAGAAGATTCAGTAAACAGGCTACTGGCTGGTTATTTTCTGTATACCACTACAGGAAAACCAATCATACTATCGGGAGGTTCAGCAGGTGGTAACATACCGGAAAGCTATACTATGTACTCTGTACTACAGCGATTGAATGTAAAAAAGCAGGATATTATCATTGAAAGCCAGAGCAGAGATACTGATGATAATGCTTTAAATGTTATTAAATTATGTGAAAGAAAAAATTATAGATCAATTGCACTGGTAACATCAGCGTATCACATGCCACGTGCCTATAAACTTTTTGGCAAATCATCAGTATCAGTTACACCGGTATTGTGTGATTCCAAACTTGATATGCGGTATACCATGTACAGCTTTTTGCCGCAATTTTCAAGTTTTGCCAATTCAACGAAAGCGGTGCGGGAATATATTGCACTTGCAGTGTTATGTTTTGCAGAAAGCTTTTGGCATGAACTATCGCCCAATGTTAGCCGTTAATTTTTTCTACATCACCGGTCAGGCAGCCTATTTCCATAAAAAACCTGTTTTGTGGTACTGGCATGCCATACAGTTTGGTTTCAATAAGTTCAGTGATGATACCGCATTGTTTCACTGTATCTAAATATGCATACCGTGTAACAGCACCACCCTGTGTAACAATAACGCCTGATTGAATAACATCAATACCTGCCTCATGGACCCGTTTCATCCCCTGATCATACGACAGCACCAGCGATCCAACGTGATGCAAACCTCCACCTGATGTGGTAATGAGATTTGTGTATATGCACTCTTCGCCGCCTTTAAGGGCTATAAGCTCAACCTCAATCCCTTTATGGAATGCAAGAACGATATCAACATCAATAGTTATCGGTTTACCACAGTATAAAACTTCATGTTTTACGGTCTTTGACCTGAACCAGGGGCCAATTCCTAATATACGGATATAGTTTGTGACAGCTTCATGTATATCTGGAACCAGAATTCCTAATTGATTGATAGCTGGAAGTTTAATATTTTTGTGTTTGAGGATTAATTCAGGATTATTCATGTGGGCCTCCAATAAAAAAATGTCATGCATCAATATATATTACCATGCACTGTCTTACTCTGCTACAATGCAGAATTTTATCGGTTGTATTATGCTACTATAATTATCTCAAATAAATGGGATTGAGCTTATGTTTTTTCCATTATCTCTGGTGGCAATCCCCATATTATTTGATAACTCTGGAATCCATATATCTTTTCAAACTTAAATGTATAATTTGTAAACCGATAACTATATGTATCATCTTCCTGTAATAGCCTTTTTACAAATTCTTCCAATACGTTTTCTATACAATACTCAATTAAAAGCGCCACGCTCATCTTCCACATCTTCTTCATATCCAGCAAAAATTCATATTCCTGGTATCGTACATATAGGTGAATTCTTTCCCATTCATCCTTGTATCGTTTTCTATATTGTATGCCTTTAAAAGTTTTAGGATTTCGCTTGTTACATAATGCAGCATAATGTATTAATGACGTAATCAAATCAGTTACTGAAATGTTGAATATCTCAGCATAGTACGTTAACAGTTCACGATGTACTTTTGTGATGCATGTTGTTGTTTCAAACTGCATATATTATCCTCCCAAAGTATTTTATTTATTTAGTATTACTTCTTATAGTTTAGTAAATACCTTTTAAAAATATTTTTTCTAAAACAAGGTTTATCGCTTATTATCTTAGCTGGGAAATGCATTTCATTTTTTATAAAAACTAGATGAATATGCATTTTGAAACAATTACTGAATCTATATCATATCCAAATATTATGTCAAATAAAATAATTTTATATTGTATATTTAACATTTAGCATTACAATCTTTTGGAATAATTTCTTTACTTTTTATGATGCATTGTTATATAATAACATAAATACGTTATGGAGGTTTAACAATGAACAGGGGGAAAAAAGTAATCATTGGTTTAATTATCCTGATACTGGTTCTGGCAGTTGCTGTATTTTTATATGTTAATAATCTGGCAAAATCTGGTCTGCCCCAGTATTCAGGTACACTACAGCTTAAAGGTTTGTCGCAAGCTGTAAACGTGTACCGTGATGAATATGGTATACCACACATCTTTGCAAAAAATGAAAAAGACCTGTACCTGGCAACTGGCTTTGTCATGGCACAGGACAGGATGTGGCAGATGGATTTACTCCGCCGTGTCACCACAGGTAGATTATCCGAGATTTTTGGCAAAGATCTGGTGGATACTGATGTTTTAATGCGCGCTTTGCAGATTACAAAAAAATCAAACTATGTAATTGCCCATACAGATCCAACGGTCATTTCTCATCTGCAAGCATTTGCTGATGGCGTGAATCAGTACTTAGAACTTCATGCAGAGAACCTTCCACTTGAATTCAAGATTTTAGGATATAAGCCTGAAAACTGGAAGGTTGAAGATTCGGTCAATTTAATTGGGTATATGGCTTGGGATCTTACCATGCCATGGACTACTGAAACAGTACTTTATAAAATATGGAAAAAAGTTGACCAGGTTCATGCAAAAGCTTTAACACCGGATGTTAAGTATATCACTGATGTCATCTACCCATCATTTGCTAAGGCAAGGCACTTACCGGAGCTATCGAACACAATCCTTAACGCATCACAAAAGCTCATTGAGATAGGTGCCGGCATTTTTTCCGCAAGCAATAACTGGGCGGTAGCAGGCAAAAAAAGTATTACCGGCAAGCCAATATTAGCTAACGACATGCACTTAGGTTTGTTCATACCTGGTATCTGGTACCAGATGCATCAGGTGGTTGAAGGTAAACTCAATGTTACCGGCGTTGCAATACCTGGGGAACCAAGCATTGTATGTGGGCATAATGAACATATAGCATGGGGGATGACCAACGTTATGGTTGATGATATGGATTTTTACTTAGAGAAGGTAAACCCCAATAACAAAATGCAATACCAGTTTAACGGGCAATGGAAAAACTTCACTGTAGTAAAAGAAGACATAAAAATCAAAGGTGGTGAAACTGTTTCAAAAGAAATTCTTTTCACACACCGTGGCCCTGTGGTTACGGAATTCAAGAAAACGAATGATGTGATATCCATGCGCTGGATGGGCAATGAGCCAAGCAATGAATTACTGACAGTGTATATGCTCAACCGCGCAAAAAACTGGAACGATTTTACCAGTGCCATTCGTCACTTCCGCTCGGTAAGCCAGAATATTGTGTATGCTGATACTTCAGGCAACATAGGTTTGTACTGTGCTGCTGGCATTCCCATACGAAAAGGAAATCCCATGATGGTCAATCCTGGATGGACAGACGCGTATGACTGGAAAGGCATTGTTCCGTTTGAGCAGCAGCCACATGTGTACAACCCCAAAGAAGGATTTGTTGCATCAGCAAACAATAAAACAGTGATGGAACAGTATCCTTATTATATCAGCTACTGGTTTGAGATGCCATGGCGCTATAATCGCATCACCAAACTGTTACAGCAAAAAGTCAAATTATCAGTTAATGATTTCAAAGCAATTCAAACCGATCAGGTATCAGAACTGGCTATCATATGGAAACCATTACTGTTACAAATAATAGAGGGCGATAGTTCACTGAAAGAATCGTTGAAAGATATTTACACAATACTGAAAGATTGGGATGGTAGTTATACTGTTGACAGTAGTGCTGCCACACTATTTGATACATTTTACATTAAGCTTTCATATAATATCTTCCATGATGAGTTAGGCGATGAGCTTTACGAAGAACTTGCAAAAGAAAGGGTTCTGGTAAATCTTTTTATTGATACCATACGCGTACATAAGGGTTCTATATGGTGTGACGATATATCAACACCAGCAAAAGAATCTTTCAATGATATCATTGCCAGGTCACTTAAAGATGCGCTAGATTTGCTTGATGATGATTTTGGCAGTAATCCTGAAAAATGGAAATGGGGAAAGGCTCACAAACTGGTATTAAAACACCCGCTGGGCGAAGTAAAGGTTTTAGACTGGTTGTTTGGATATAATCGCGGCCCATACCCCATTGGTGGAAGTTTCCATACCGTGTGCCCATATTCCTATAAACTTAACAATCCATTTGTAATAACTGATGGTGCATCACAGCGACACATATTCCCCATGCACAATCTTAATGAATCATTAACGGTTATTCCCACTGGTACCAGTGGCCACACTGCCAGCCCATACTATTGCGATCAAACACTGTTGTATGTTGGCATGAAGTACCACAACGACTATATTGACAGTGAAATAATACAGCGCAATGCAAAATTCATAATGACGTTGGTGCCATAAACAAACAATAAAAAGGGGCTCTTCATATAGCCCCTTTTATTTCCAAATTAATTTATGCACCCAACGCTCTGGCAGCTTTCAATACATCATCATAATCTGGTTCCTGAGTGATATCAGGAACAATCTGACGATATGCAATGGTACCTGCTTTGTCAATTATCCACACTGAACGGGCAATTAATCCCAATTCTCGTATATAAATGCCATAACTTAAACTGAAACTTTTATCTTTAAAGTCGGATAATGTTTTAATATTATGTATATTGAAAGATTCACAAAAGCGTTTCTGGGCAAATGGCAAATCCATGCTTATGGTCAGAACCACAGCATCCAATGAAGCTGCTTCCTGATTGAATCTTGTTGTCTGCAACTGACACACTGAGGTATCAAGTGAAGGCACAGCGCTGATTATAATAATGTTACCTTTAAAGTTTAGCAGAGAAACAGGTGCAAAATTAATATCAAGTACTGTAAAATCCAGAGCTTTATCACCAACTGATGGCATCTGGCCTTCAAGAGTCACGGGATTGCCATTGGCTGTAATTTTCAATGCTGGCATAAAACCTCCTTATTTTCATTTTGAAAACGTAAGATATACCTGTGCAATACCTTCAATTGAACCAGTATGTACATTTATAATCTTGACTGTAATTAATGCCTTTTTCCCATAATATGTAGTACCCACAATAATGAAATCAGCTCCTGCTATTGATCCTGTACTCATATAATCTTTATCTTCGACAATACCAGTTGCAGATAGATTTTTTTCGTTAATTAGTTTATCTATTTGATCACGTTCAATTAAATTCCAGTTTTGCGAAAACAACTTTGATTGCAATAATGTTGCCATTTTTTTACCAAAAGGTGTAGGTTTGCCTTTGGGACCACCAAATGGCAATATGGCGATCTTTATATTTTTGTGTTCAGATAAATTATACAGCTCCGGCTTTAATTGATTGGCTAAAACATTTGCAGCATCTTCATATGTTTTTGTAACAGGTATAGATGTACTAGCACATCCAGAGATAAATAAGAAAAAAGTAATGAAAAAAATATTTCTTTTAATCATGGTAAAAAATATAATACAATAATTTTACATCAGTCAAGAAATTAATTACCACTCACTTCGTAATCTGGTAATACCTTCACCACTTTTTTCCTGAATATTCTCAATTACTTTTATACCCAATTGTAAATGTTTCTGGGTAAAAGCATTGAATATTAAACTTGCGCTCTCTTTGCTTTTGATGCCACCTTTTTTTAATGGCAGATCAGAAATGAGCATGATAGCTCCAATAGGAACATTCATTGCATATGCTACTGCAAATAAGGTAGCTATCTCCATATCTATTGCTAAAATCCTGTGTTTTAAGATATAATCAATAAATTCATTATCAAATTCCCACATGCGGTAATCGGTGGTAAGCATTATGCCAGTTTTGGGTGCCACACCTGTTTCTTTTGTTATAACCTTTTCACAGATTCTGTTAATCCAGAAACTTGGCTGTGCAGGAACATCTTTTGGTATATAATGAATACTTGTGCCTTCATCCCGTACACTAGCTGTGGGGATTAAAAAATCGCCAACCTGCAGGTTATCATCAATACCACCACACATTCCCAGCATGAGCACTGTCTGTATTTTATCCAGATATGACAGACAATGAACAACGATGCCTGCCGATGGTGAACCAACGCCAAAATTTATAATGGATATGTTGCGTTCACGACTATGTGCACAGCTCCAGTAGCCAGCACTGACTTTTGCACCTGTCATGGATGCAAAATCATCAACATACCGCTGAAAATTGCATAAAATGATATATTCACCAAAATCATCAATTGAAGAACCAGTATACCGTTCCAGCGTTGAACGAGCATAGGTGTCAGGACGCAGATTCATAGTGTTTACTCCCATAGTGAATAAAATTTAAATATTGAATACAACAAGCTTCAGTTAAAAAGCAACCATAAAATTATCAGTTACTATCGCACAAAAACCCCTGATAGGTACCACGCCGCAGCAATTCATCTTCAATGGCTTTCAGCACCGTCCCCTTGTGCAATCCCCATGCCGGGGCAATTAACATATCTTTGGGCTGATCACCAAGCAGGCGGTGAATGATGATATCACCTGGCAGACGTTCAATAAAATCACACACATATGATACATACTGTTTAAATGATAATAATGGGACATTGCCGCTCATATACAATACTTCAAGTGGAGTATTTTTTATAACATGAAGATGATGTATCTTAACTCCCTGTACCTTTAGCCTGCTAATTTCAGTTGCTGTTGCCATCATATCATCCCAGCTCTCACCAGGTATGCCCAGTATAACATGAACACACACCGGGATGCCACGCTGTGATGCTCTTGTGATTGCATCCACTGTTTGAGCATGAGTGTGACCACGCTGTAAAAATTGTAAACTTTTATCATGCATGCTCTGCATGCCAATCTCAAGCCATAACTCAAAATTTTCTTTTTTATAGCTGGCTATCAAATCCAGCACATCATTGGGCAGACAATCAGGGCGAGTGCCAATCATAAGCCCCACAACATTGGGAAATGCTAAAGCAGTATCATAGAGCTTTTTTAAAACATCAACTGTAGCATACGTATTGGTAAAAGCTTGAAAATATGCAATATATCGCGGGATATACATACCACGATTAAATCCATCAACAGCAGCCTGCATCTGCTGATGAATTGATGTGGACCCTGTTGCAGTTGGTGATGCCGATCCTTCAGAGCAAAAAATGCATCCTCCACTGCCAACGGTACCATCACGATTTGGACAGCCCAAATGTGCATTAATAGAAAGTTTCAGGATTTTTGCATTAAATGTATGAAATAGATAATCACCAAAGAAGTGGTAAGGCTTACCATACCAGTTGCCATGCTTACAAATATTTATTTCTTTCTTTTGGCACACAATACGAGTTTTTTAAATACATTTGATTTTGATACTTATATGGGTCAAGCTTTGCAATTGCAACACGCTTAACACTTTTAACATTGCCTTTTGCTGTAAGCTGTACTATGTATATACCTTCTTGTGTGGGTTTTTCAAATCTTTTTTTCCCAACCTTAATCTTTGTTTGTACAAACTGACTTGAAATTTTTTTCAACAGTACTTCACCACACTGCAAAGCATTGAATATAGCTTCCTGGGGAGTCATATTTTTTTCAATCACCACCAGCACTGGTTTGGTAATGCTAGAAGCTAAAGGATTAACCATTGTATCATGAGCTTTAAACCTGGGCGCAGTTGATTTTTGTTCAATCACTTCTTTTAACCCTTTATATTCAGCACGATATGCTTTGCGCAATTCATAAAAAACAGGTGATCTGCTTATCAGGCTTATCGCTTTTCGCATAGTATACCGTGCACGTTTCATTTTACCCTTTCTTTTCAGAGCTAAAGCTTTAGTATACAACTCATTTGAACGTTCAATACGGTATTTCATGTCCTGTATATTTTCTATAATTGGAGCATCCTTTGCTGGATCACACTCTTTCAGTAACAACGACAATACATGTACACCTTTGGCAGTATCATTATGGGAAATGTAATAACAGGCAATTCGGGATAATTTAAGTAACAGCAAATTCCGTGATGGATCAGCAGTGTCAACAATCCGTGGTCCCCAGAAACCAGAAATATCAATGCCAAAAACATTAGCAATGCTTTCAAGAATTGCATCATAATGTGCTTGTGCAATGAGTTTTTGATACTCAGGGTTACTTAAAATTTTTTCATCATCCGGGTTTGATATGAAACCGGATTCAAAGATAACAGATATGGGGTAATTGACAAAATACGTAAACCGGTCATCCGCTACGGTGCCATAATTCCAGCTATTAACACGCAAATTATAAGCCAAAAGTTTTTCCTTAACGTTGCTTGCAACCCTGTACGAAAAGCCACTGGCATCAAACTTATTATACAGCGTTAAAAACCCCTTATGCTCTTCCCGTATATGAGTAAGGTAGGCTTTCCCGTTACTGT
>Ga0209720_1001270_pt1 | contig 22039 bp, 23 predicted proteins | sample AD_JPNMR3_MetaG_FD_184426 | JGI IMG/M metagenome (GOLD analysis project Ga0209720, IMG submission 184426) | Active sludge microbial communities of municipal wastewater-treating anaerobic digesters from Japan - AD_JPNMR3_MetaG (SPAdes) (version 2) | ecosystem: Engineered > Bioreactor > Anaerobic...
TCTTAATTTATATCGCATCTTCAAATTAATTAATTCCTGAAGCATCTGATTACAACAGTGGGGTTTTGAAAAAAACCCCACCTCTTACTATTTATAGTACCCCTTCAGATTGATTAATTCCTGAAGCATCTGTTTACAACAGTGGGGTTTTGAAAAAACCCCACCTCTTACTATTTATAGTACCGCTTCAGATTAATTAATTCCTGAAGCATCTGTTTACAACAATGGGGTTTTGAAAAAACCCCATTCCCTACTATTTATATTACCGCTTCAGATTAATTAATTCCTGAAGCATCTGGTCAGATGTTGTGATAGTTCGGGAATTTGCCTGGAATCCTCTCTGGGTAATTATCATATCAGTGAACTGCTCAGAAAGGTCAACGTTTGACATTTCAAGTGTACCGGCCACAATTTTCCCTCTGCCTGCCTCACCTGCTGGTCCTATTAACGGTAGCCCTGAGTTATTGGATACCTCAAACATATTATCGCCCGTTGCTATTAACCCCTGAGGATTGGTAAACACTGCAGTGGCAACCTGCCCTATCATCTGCTTGGTGCCATTAGAATACACAGCAGTGATGATGCCCGAGTTATCCACAGTAAATGATTCCATATAGCCCATAGCATATCCATCCTGTTCAACCGCCTTGGTGGTTGATGGGGATGAGAACTGAGTTATACCTTCAACAAGCCCAGAACTGCCAAAATCAAGCCTGATATTACGTAGTGTGGGGTCACCTGCTACACGATAGCTCAAATTAACTTCAAGTTTGCCCTGATTAATCTCATCGGGACTGTTTGCGTCAGCAACAGATACAATGCGGCCTTCGGGTGAAAATTTTAGCACTACCCTGGTTGACCCGTTTATTTGATTTGGCTGATTGCCACCATTGGGCACATCGAGTGTTACCAGTTCGGTATCCGTGATAGCAGCAGAAGCCGTCCACTCATTCACCCCACTCTTCCAGAAATTGAGCGTCATACGGTGTGGATTACCCAACTTATCATAGATATCAATATTGGTTGTCACTCCAGCAGATGTTCTCATTATTGCATTGGCATCATTGGGGACTACCGGCAGCTTTGAGTCCAGATTACATTTATATTTTACATAATTGGTTTCTTTTGCAGGCACTTTCCCATAAATAGGAACAATGATATCCTCAACCGTACCGGATGTATTGATAACCTTTTCCCCGGCAGCATTTGTTGTAGCCATCCATCCCTGCACTTTAAGTCCGTTTGCAGGATTTACCAGCGTTCCATCCTTATCAAGTGCAAATGTGCCAGCACGTGTATACAGGTGCTTTTGTCCATCAGCAACAATAAAGAATCCATCACCGGATATTGCCATGTCTGTATTGACACCAGTTGTTTGCAAGCTACCCTGAGTAAATATCTTGTCAATAGCAGCAATATTCATACCCAGACCAACCTGCCGGGGATTAATCCCGCCACGGTTTTCTTCAGGCTTAGCAGCACCTGAAATAGTCTGCGACAGCATGTCCTGAAAGGTAACCCTGCTGTACTTGAAGCCATAGGTATTAACGTTGGAAATATTGTTGCCAATGACATCCATCCGTGTCTGATGGTTTTTAAGTCCTGAAACACCTGCAAAAAGTGATCGCATCATATCGCAAAACTCCTGTTAATCTAATTTCTAACTGGTTCTATATGTGATGAACTGCCTTTACTGAAGGCGTTCGTTGAATATGCTTCCACGGCGTTTTGTTTTTCCTGTGCCACGTTTTCCTTTATTTCCTGTTTTACTGTAACATCAGTGTTTGCGGCAGCATCATTTTTTTCTGTGCGATAGTTACCGGGTAAATAGACCGCATGGATATCATTGAGCGAAACCTCAGCAGAACCAATAATCACCTTGACTCCATCCTGCCTGTACACAACACCGCTTACCAACCCGCGTACAATCTGCTGGCTTGCAAAATCAACCGCTTCAACCTCTTTGCCAATAAGTGAAAATGCATCACTGGACTGGGAACGTAGCACCAGCTTTTCAATTGACTGATTCATATTGCTCATCTGTTCAAGCGAAGAGAATTGTGCCATCTGACTTATAAATTCTCGGTCATTCATGGGCTGGGTGGGGTCCTGATGGCGCAGTTCAGCCACTAAAAGCTTCAAGAAAGAGTCCTTATCAAGCTCTGATGGTAATTTACCCTTTTTAGCTTTCAATTTGGCATTAACTTCATTTGCCTGAAATTGTGCTTTTGCTACATCTTCGCCTGACATTTTTAATGCATCTGGCATTGTATGCTCCTTATATTATAACATCCAGTAATCCGTCATGGTATATATATCGGTTGCTTGCCACTTCATATTCAGTATTTTCAATAGTTTGTTTGTGTGACAATCCTGGCATTTCAGTAAATTCACGCTGATGATGCTCTTTAACATTGACTTCAAACGCACCTACCTGCACACCATTGTTTTGTAACTCCCAGCGAATTGATTCCAGTTGTTGAAGCAGCAGCTCTTTTGCCTCCTGGCTTTCAACAATAAAACGACCACTCAAAATACCATGTTCCAGTCCCAGGTTTACAGAAAGTTTACCTAAACTTTCTGGATATAATTTCAATGAAAGGCTTGTTTTTTCACCTTCCTGCATTACTTTAGCTTTGCTTAAAAGCTGCATCAGCTGGTCATGCACCACAGGTTTTGTAGCAGTAGCGCTGGTACTCAAATTTTGCTTTGCATTTACCTGAATAAATGAGTCATGGCGGTCAGTTGCCTGCCCTGCTTTTTTGTCCAGCTTTGGGCTATCTTCTGTTCTCCCTTTCTGTTTCACTGCATCAAGAAGTGTCGTTTCACTGTTTTTTACTGTTTTATAAGCTTTGTCATCAGCATGAAGGGGCTCTACATCATTACCACTTTTTCGTACCATTTTTTTATTTTTGTTGTCCGATAGCTCCTTGTAATGAATCGCAGGCTGATTTATTAGCACACTGTGCAAATCCTTCTTGCCTGTGTGCTGCATTGTAGTAAGGTGAGCTATCAGTTGTTTTAAGTTACTCTTCCTTATATCCTTTGCAGAACTGTTACCATCAACAAGCTTTTGCAATTGATTAATAGTATCATGCAGTGTTTCTTTCCCTGGTTTTTTTACAATGGTTTCGTTTGCAAATAATTTTTGCTCTTTATTATTGTTTATAGTATGGAGTTTCAAAGTGCGATATGAATCTTTTTTGTATACACTATGTTTTTCAGTAAGGGCATTTTTATCAGTAACTATCGCCCTGTTATTATTTGTATGTAATGCAGAACCTGCCAATGATTGCATGACATCCTGTTTTTCCACATACACTTCATTATTTTGTTCATTCCGCCTGTCTGCAAAAGTTCTTTCTCCATTCTTTGATTTATCCTGCACTCTATCATAATCTTTTTCTTTAGTATCTTTCACCTGCACTGTTGCACTATTTGAATAATGGTTCACTGAATCATCTGTCTGGTTACATTCAGGATCCGTTGCTTCACTGGTATTTTGCATTGCATCTTTCAATATAGAACTGAACGATAGCTCCGGTACATTATTTTTGATGTTCTGCGTACTCTGTACGTTATACTCAAAATCCAGCACAACAGGTTTTATCATATTTATACCCTGTAATAAGATGAAGTCTTACCATTAATATCGAATGACCCGTTTTTTTTAATGAATTAATTAAGCAATTATTACAAAAAAATATTTTTATGAACGAAAGAACAACACTTTTGCATTATGTCATATTAGCTGTTATTTTTAACCTTAATTTCAAGAGGACTTAAAATCCTAATATAACACGCTGTATCAAGAATTCTTCTCTCTTCGTTTTTAAAACCGACATTGCAAAAAAAATGTTATTCTAAATGACATCAAGATGACCGCTTGTGGCTATCAAATACACAAAATTAGCCAAAATAAAAATATTAAAATTTTAATATAAAAATATAAAAAATTTTAGTTGCAATACTATACGTGTGATATATATGGTACTGTAACTTCTGCGCTATTACCTGCAATGTTTAACGCAGGTTTATAGCGGCATTATTTGGAATAGAACTTTCCATAATTGCCGATCCTCCATTTTTTATGGATCCCAGACTCACGTCCCCAAAATGGGAGACCTCTTGGACACTCATCCCTGTCAAAAGCAGGGATGCTTTTTTTATATTTTTTTATTTTTTTTCTTTACATGCTGTATATTTGTTTTTAATTGCATTTTATTTTTTAGTATATATGCCGATTCAAATACTATAAATTTTATAGTAGAAAAATGTAATTTTTTTGCGACATAATACGGTATTTTTCTTGACAAAATACTTTTTTTATATTTGTAAGAAATAGATTATACATTGTGATTTAAAAATCTTCTTTTGATAAAGTGAGGTACGCAAATAGATGGAAGCAATTGAATCACTGCAAAATACAGAAATACAGGAGCCTCCGGATTTTTCCACCTCAAACACTGATGAGCCTCCCTCGGCGTGTAATACACAATCAAATGTGATAACAATCCTGCCTTCACGGCATGTTGTTCATAAACCTTCCACAAGCAATAAAACAAAGATTTTCAGAAAGCTTTTTTATCCTGATATCATTGATTCACAATGGAATGACTGGCGGTGGCAGATTGCCAACAGAATACGTACATATGAAGAACTATCTGCAATTCTTGAACTCACTGAAAATGAAAAGAATGCGTTAATCAGCCACACGCAGTTACCCATGTCAATAACACCCTATTATGCCAGTCTTATTGAGCGCAACAATCCTTTTGACCCAATTCGCCGCTGTGTTGTTCCAACAATTCATGAACTGGAACATAATCACGGCGAATCTGAGGACCCGCTTTCAGAAGATGACGACAGCCCGGTCCCGGGATTAGTGCATCGCTATCCCGATAGAGTGTTATTTTTAGCAACCGATTTCTGTTCAACATATTGCCGGTACTGCACCCGTTCACGCATTGTTGGTCGCTCAAACTGTACACTACCAGGTAAAAACTGGGACATGGCATTACGCTATATTGCTGAACATACCGAAGTCCGTGATGTACTTATTTCTGGGGGCGACCCTTTGACAATGAATGATTCAATGATAGAGTACCTTCTTAACCGTCTCAGGGCCATTCCACACGTTGAAATTATCCGCATTGGTACTAAAGTTCCAGCGGTGTTGCCTCAGCGTATCACCCATTTACTGGTAAGCATGTTACGAAAATATCATCCATTATGGATAAACATACACTTTACCCATCCTGATGAAATAACCCCTGAAACCATGAAGGCTTGTAACAGGCTTGCAAATGCAGGTATTCCTTTAGGAAGCCAGACAGTGCTGCTAAAGGGGATTAATGATAATGTTGAAACTCTGAAAAAACTGTACCATCTGCTTTTACAATGCAGGGTACGCCCCTATTACCTGTATCAGTGTGACCCCATAGTAGGTTCACAGCATTTCCGCACTTCAGTTGCAAAAGGTCTTGAAATGATTGAAGGGCTCAGGGGACATACAACCGGGCTTGCAGTTCCTCACTATGTTATAGATGCACCGGGAGGTGGAGGTAAAGTACCACTGTTGCCCACATACTATCAGGGTATGGAAGGGGATTCTGTGGTCCTTAAAAATTACGAACATAAATATTTCTACTATCCCGAAACAACATGACCAGCAGAGCCATGCGTGTTGGCATTACCTATGACTTACGAGACGATTACCGGGCAATGGGCTATGATGAGGAAGCTATTGCCGAATTTGACAGTATAGAAACAATTAATGCCATAGATACCACCCTGCAGCAATTAGGTTTTATCACCGAAAGAATTGGCCATATTAAACATCTTGTTTCACGCCTTGCCAGCGGTCAGCGCTGGGATATAGTATTCAATATAGCTGAAGGTATACACGGTATTGGGCGTGAAGCGCAGATTCCAGCACTACTTGATGCCTACACCATTCCCTACACCTTTTCTGACCCACTTGTGCTGGCACTGACATTAAATAAAGCCATGACAAAACAGATAATACGCGATAGCAATATACCCACTCCCCCATTTATGCTTGTTACCGGTATTGATGACATAAAACGCTGTTCCCTGGCATATCCTCTATTTGCAAAACCATATGCCGAGGGAACCGGTAAAGGTATTACTGCTTCTTCGGTCATTCGTGATGCAGGTGAGCTTGAATTAACCTGTACACAATTGCTTCAAAAATATAAGCAACCAGTACTGGTGGAGGAGTACCTCCCGGGAAGAGAATTTACTGTAGGGATAGTTGGTAGCGGCAATAACGCAAAAACTATTGGAACTATTGAAATCATATTACTGGATAATGCCGAAAAAGATGTGTATTCATTCATCAATAAGGAACAATGTGAAGAACGGGTAGAATACAGGCTTGCAGATGATATTACAGCACAGAAGTCAGCGGATGTTGCACTTAAGGCATGGAGAGCACTTGGATGTCTTGATGCAGGCCGTGTGGATATTAAATGCGATAGCTCCGGTAATCCACACTTTCTTGAAGTAAACCCTCTTGCCGGGCTTCATCCCACACATTCCGACCTGCCAATAATTTGCTCTAAAGCTGGCATATTGTATCAGCAGTTATTAGCAACCATCATGCATAATGCGTTAACACGTTATAACATGCTTGATAATGCACCGCAAAAATTATCTTCATTGGCTATAAAATAGTACTTGCACAAATACTATAACATAAAAAATTTGTAATAAGTGGTTTATACACACCAACCCTGAATCACCGGTGTGCAATTGTAAATTCCATTTCAATAACGTTGGAATCATGGATATAATCTTTATTCACCAGTATGTACCCGATGACGCTCCGCTGGATGAAAAGGATGTGCTGGAGCAGCGAGATGAACTTGCTGAAATTTTTATTCAGATGGGGTACACTGTAGGTTCACGGGCAATACAATCACATCTGGACCTGCTATCATTGCAGGAACTTTCGCGCAGCAGTTGTATTGTATTTAATCTGTGCGAAAGCCTGTTTGGGCGTGATGACCTTATGTTCCTTGCACCTTTTATGCTTGAGCAATACGGCATTCCATTTACCGGTTCAGGGTCACATGCCATTGCACTAAGCTGCCACAAGCTTGAAAGCAAAAAACTCATGATGCAGTATGGCATTCCCACCCCGGCATACATTACAGGCAATACCGAGTATCATGAGACCCTGAATGGCACCTATATTATCAAACCATACAACACTCATGCATCCATCAATATTACCCAGGATTCAATTGTACAGATACAATCCCGGAGTGATTTCAATGTACTAAAAGAAAAGCTTATGGCTTCACCCAATCTTTTTGCAGAAGAATATATTGACGGAAGGGAATTGAATATTTCACTTCTTCTCACTGATGATGGAGTACAGATACTCCCCCATGCCGAAATACATTTTGATAACTATCCGCCCGATAAATATAAAATTGTTGATTATGAAGCAAAATGGATTCATAACTCATTTGCGTATGAAAACACCAACCGAAGCTTTTCCTTTACCGAAGAAGACAGGCCAATGTTACATGAAATTGACAGAATATCTTTCAAATTATGGGATATTTTCAAATTAAATGGCTATGCACGTATTGATTTCAGGGTAAAAGATAAAGAAGTCTATGTGCTTGAGGTTAATGCTAACCCCTGCATATCAATTTACAGCGGCTTTATGGCTGCAGTGGAGGAATATGGATTAACCTTTGCACAGGCACTTGACATTATTATTAAACATCCTGTTATTCCAAAAAAACATCTATGTGAAGCGGATGAAGCATGTAATTAAAAATCTTATCCAGTACAGAGATTTCCCTGTCCAAACCGATTGCGATACAGTAGTATCAATTCTTGATGCTACCGGTTTTTTTTATCCAGAAGAGATAGATATTGCCTTAGAACTATTAAACGAAAAAATAAATTATCCTGATAGCTCAAGTTACGAATTTATTTTTGCTGAATACCAAACAACTGTAGTTGGATATATATGCTATGGAAGGATCCCATTGACAAAAGCCTCATGGGATGTGTACTGGATTGCAGTACATCCTGATTTCCAGGGCAACGGTATTGGATACACCTTGCTCTCAAAAGCAGAAGAAACCATTAAATTACATAACGGCAAACATTTTTATATAGAAACATCCGGCAGAAAACTGTATGAACCCACCCACACATTCTATCTGAAAGCAGGATACACTGTTAGCGCAGTATTTAAGGATTTTTATGCTGACGGTGATGATAAACTGGTATTTTATAAAAAATTAGTATAAAATTTACAGCATTGTTTGGATTTTGAAGGCAGTGAATCTTTCTATGTATTCTCATATTGTACAGTAACTATCGCCCCAATTAATATTTTCTTTGCTTTTTTATAATTTCCATTAGAATCTTGACAAATAGAGTGTTACATTGATGTATATTACTGTGAGGTACCTATGGAATGCTCATGCGGTGGTATATTAACGGAAGGACGAAGCTCGTATAGTGTTAGTGGGCAGCATTTTTATTTAGTCATAGAAGATATCCCGGCCTATAAATGCAACCGGTGCGGTAAAATATTGTTTGAAGATGATGTCGTTGATAAAATAAAAGCATTACTGAAACGAGTTGAACGGGACACAAAAGAAATTGTTACCGGCACACCTTCAGTACATACATACGACTATTAATTTTTTTACACATACAGGAGAACATAACCATGCGCGTACGATTTGCACCCAGCCCAACAGGCTTTTTACATGTAGGTAATGCTCGAACTGCAGTATTAAACTTTCTGTTCAAGAAAAAATATAATGCCACATATATTCTCAGAATTGAAGATACTGATATGGAACGCAGTACCAGGGAATCTGAAGAGTCCATTCTCAATGACTTAAAGTGGCTTGGCATACAGTGGGATGAAGGCCCTGATTGTGGTGGAACGTTTGGCCCTTACAGACAATCTGAACGTTTTGACATTTACCGTGAATATACTGAGAAGCTACTGCAAGGCGGCCATGCATATCATTGCTACTGCACCCAGGAAGAACTTGATGCCCAGCGCCAGAAGGCAGCACAGGATAATAAACCTTTTGTATATCCTGGAACATGTAGAGACCTTACCCTTGAACAAAAATTGGCTTTTGAAAAGCAGGGCAGGAAACCCACAGTGCGGTTCAAGGTTAAGGATGGGATTACTCTTTCAATAGATGACCAGATTAAAGGCAACGTTGTCTTCAACAGTGAAAATATTGGTGGTGATTTCATCATAGTCCGTTCTGATGGTGTTCCTGTATACAATTACATTGTCATCATTGATGATACCTTAATGAATGTGACCCATGTTATCCGCGGTGAAGACCATTTGCCCAATACACCAAAGCAGATGCTCATTGCCATGGCGTTAGGGCTCCCGGTACCTGTTTATGCGCACATGCCACTTTTGCTTGGACCCGACCGCACAAAACTATCAAAGCGCCATGGGATTACATCTGTTGCAGTGTACCGGGAACAGGGGTATTTACCTCAGGCATTATTCAATTATTTAGCCCTACTGGGTTGGACATTGGAATCAGGTGAGGAGATAGTTCCTGTTGAAAGGCTTGTTGCCGAATTTGAGTTATCAAAGATTGGAAAGAGTTCCGCTATTTTTGATTTTCAGAAACTCAAATGGATGAATTCAGTATATTTGCGTAATCTTCCTTTTGACAAAGCATTTGAGCTGTTTTATCCCTATATTGAAAAAGCATATCCTACTGTAAGTAACAGCGAATGGCTTACTCAAGTAGTTGATACGGTACGGGGCAATTGTGAGATAGCTTCAGATATTGTTAAGGAGATTTCTATCTTCTTTGGCGACACAGCTGAATTTGAAGAAGATGCCAAAAACATGTTAGCAACACCGGAAGGTAAGACAATCATTCAGACTGCATATGAACTTATTCACTCAACTATCAATGAGAGCAATTACAGTACTGAAACACTCAACACTATAAAGCAAAAAACAGGGCTCAAGGGGAAGATGCTTTTTATGCCGTTCAGAGCAATGGTAACCGGCAGATTACATGGCCCTGAGCTAGATAAAATACTACCACTGTTAGGGTATGAAAAGTTCACAAAGCGTATTGAATATTGTCATCAACGCTTTGTTAAATAAATTAAACAGAGTAGGTTACACAAAGCACTCAAAGTATGAATTTTTTATTTCAAAGGCCATGTTGAATCATAATAAATGTATTGACAATATCTGTGCTATAAACACCCACAATGATAGAAATGATATTGAGAATGACTATGCGTGGCAAAAAGATTTCTCACCCCGAAAAGTCGGGGTTCGAAATGACAAGTTAAGATTTCTCATCCTGATAGATAGGGCTGATATAATTAAATCGTATTTTCCAGGGGAATATATGCAATTCATGAAAAAGTTAGGATCTACAATAATTGTTTTTACGCTTCTAACCGTTTGTGCGTGTTCTGCACATGCACCCGGTACAATCCCTGTAGGCACATGGCAGTACGATCTTCTTGTCAACGGCGTTGAAATGGGGAAGGCCACTATCCAGAACAGCATTGAAGACAACCAGTATGTATATCGCTTTGATTTGACAATAGGAAATGGTACCACACGGTCACAGGATACTATAGTTGAAACATTAGAGTGCAAACCAATAAAACTTGAAAAACATACCTATATAAAACAAACAACCACTGAACAAAAAATGGATATTATTGCACAGTGTAATGGCCGCACCATTATCTTAATAGAAAATAATATGAAGAGTATCATAACATTGGACCAGGATTATGTTCTTGATGGTAATTATTTTCTGTATATGTTAATACAGAATAAATTCAAAAAAGGTTTACAGATCACACATAACGTCTATGACCCATCAATAGAACGAGAAGCAGCAATTCCTGTAACCATAAAACTTATAGGAACTGAAACAATTTCAGTTAACAGTATTCTGTATAAAGCCTGGAAAATTGAGCAGAGCATTGGTAAAATTAAAAATATTATTGTATATCTTGATGAACATGGCGTTGTGTTAAAAAGTTCTATAAAAATGTTAAATATGCAGCTTGATATCATCCGTAAGGACTGATCATGAAAAAAATATATGCTATTGTTATATCTGCCATTGTTGGTGGATACTTACTATACCTGTATTCGCAACCATTGCCTGCCAGTCTTTCAACAGTTCCCATTGCCAATATAACCAGTAAATTATGGGAAGAGAATATATCCCTTTTCATGGTATCATCCGATGAAGCATTTTCCATAACCCAGACACCATTTCAAAAAATTCTTTCGTCACGGAACAAAAATACTTCGTATGCATACATCATTGCATCAGGAAAAAATAAAGAGTATCATCAAAATCCTGTAGAAAAAGATTTAAAAGACACGCGATTATTGCAAATACATAACCCAGTAATTGTACAGCATGCAAAAACAATTGCCTCAAGCTCCAATCCCATTGAAGAAGCTGAAGAGTTAGTTTATAACACAATAGAAACCAAAACTGAAGGGATTCCCATCATACCTGCACCTGCAATTTTTGAATTAAAAAAAGGTGACTGTACCGAGCATGCAATAGCAACAATTGCACTGCTGAGGGCACTGCACATTCCAGCACGAGCAGTGGTTGGCATGATAGCAGCAAAAGAATATGCAGGCAAAAAAAATGTATTTGTGTTTCACATGTGGGCTGAAGCCTTTTATAACAACGCGTGGCTGCTTGTTGATGCCACTCGTCCGGGAAAAAAGAAAACAAACATCTACATTGCATTGACATATCATTCACTTGAAACGGAAATGCCTCTAGAATTTTTAGAAGCCATGGCCAACATTCAGAATCTAAAAGTTACATATCTTTCTGAATAGCATCTAACAATATACGTAATGTCATACCAGGGTTAATAAGTTTACATAGTATGGCATATAGCACCACACCCAGTGTAACAAGCACCACTGTATATGTAAGACCTTTCTCATACGGTAAAAACGATTGCAAAATATACAGTGAAATTCCCATAATACCTGAAGCAATGAAATACTGCAGCAGAGTAACAGTAAACCTTTTATCCACTTTCACTTTTATTGAATGCAAAAGTTTTATGACAAGAGCTATCGCCACACAATATAATGAAATGCTGTTAGCAAGTGCCAGCCCACCATGCAAAAGGTGCGTACGCATAAGCACAAAGCCAAGCACTGCATTCAGGATAATTGCAACTGTTGAAATTACATTAATAAATACGGACGACCTCATACTGATAAAGAGCGGCATGAGAATCCGCACCACAGCAAATGCAGGAATACCAAACGCTGCACATGCAAGTGCCTTATAGGTCATGGCTGTTTCAAAACTATAGAAATTTCCATGCTCAAAGAATGTAGCCAGTATAACCTTCCCCGTTGCAATAAGCCCAGCACTGGCAGGAAGTGCAATAAATAGTGATGCTTGCAGCATTGATGTCATTGTTGCCTGCAGACGCGCAACATCCCTGCCAGCCCACAACCGTGAAACCTCAGGATGAAATGCATTGCTCATTGAAATGATAAAAACTCCACTTACAATCTCAATGAATCTATCAGCATAATACAGGTAGCTAACACTACCCTGCTTGAGCGTTGATGCCATCATGGTGTTGACTAGCACATTGATATGATACACAGCAACACCCATCACTGAGGCTACAATCATACGCAGCACTTTAGTGTGTCCTGACTGTATATGACCCAATGTCAGGTGCACACCTGTTTTATACAATGGAATGAAAACAACCACGCATTGCAAAATGCCACCGGCTACAACACCCACCCCAAGCCATATAACATTTGAATACAGATATGCAATAAAGCAAAAAAGAATAATGCCCACGTTAAGCAACAGTGGCGATAATGCAGGCATAAAAAAAACTCCTTCAGTGTTTAACACACCCATGGCATATGCAACAATACTTGCACACAGGCAATAGACAAACATGATACGGAGCAATACGACAGAAAGACTATATACGCTTCCAGTAAATCCAAAACCAAGAATTTTTACAATGGCAGGTGCTGCAACAATACCTGTAACAGAAATGAGAAACCCCGACATGATGTATAATGAAAATAAATCATTAGCTATTATTTTTCTTTCTTCTTTGTGGCGATAGCTCATAATAACAGATACAAGTGGCAATGATAATGTCCCTTCAGCAACCAGCCTTCGCACCAGATTAGGTATTCTGAATGCAACAAAGAATGCATCAATCTGCCAGGATGCACCAAACATCCAGGCAATAAGCATATCGCGTACAAAGCCCAGTAGCCTGCTCAATGCCGTTGCTATTGCTATATGTGTTGTTGACCTGACAGAGTTCATATAAAATTAATGTATTGACATATTTTATAACTATCAGCAGTAATTATTAGCATACATCATTAAGAAATGAATAGAAGTATTATTCATTGTAGCCAGAGTTGTACATGTAAATACTGTACATAACATTTTACAAAATTGCCATAACACTATCTATTTCAAGGATATTTGACATGAAACATGCTTTTGTATATACTGTATGTTCCTGCATTTTGTTATCCGTAATTATTGCGTTTGCTACACCTTCACGTGCTGGTAGTTACTATGAAGCTGGTTGTCGTTATTATGTCCATAAAAATTGGGAAAAAGCAAAAGAAAATTTTTTAAAGGATATTGAAACAACTGACCGAGGCGATTCCTATTACTTTGTTGGCGAAATTGAAAAAAACAATGGGAATCTTACAACTGCTCTGGAATATTTTGAAAAGGCAGTTGAACGCAAGATGACACCAAAATATCGTAATTTAGCATACTGGAACCTTATTGTCATCTACGAATCCAGATCCGATTTTCCCAAAACCATTAAAACCTGCAAATATTTTTATGAGGTGCTGGGAGAAGCATCAGCAAAAAGTAAAGCGGAAAATCTGATTAATAAACTCATGTGGACCGAAAACGAAGATGCAAAAAAAGAATATGAGGAAGGGCTCAATAGTAAATCAAAAGATTATTCATTAGCATTACAACATTTCAGACAGGCCATTATGCTTGATAGCGCTTTCCTTTCCCCGGTATTTGAAATAGGCATGTATTATTACACGCAAAACCAGTACCGTGATGCGCTGTCATATTTCAACCAGATTTTGTACCGCATACCGTTTTACGGTGAACTCCAGTTGCTTGTAGGCGAAATATATTTTCAGGAAAAACGATACAGTGAAGCTGCAACAGCATTTGAGGCAGCACTGGAATATGCGTTTATTGATAAAGATATGAAATACTCAAGCCAGCTTAAAGTTGCTACTGCATATTATAACATTGGCCAGTATACAAAAGCCGAAACTTTTTTACAGCAGGCCATATCTACAAAAAAAGGCAACCTTTCACCATATTTATTGCTATCAGCCATCCAGATGCAAAAGAATGATTATGATGGTGCTCTTCAAACACTGCAGGCTGCATATAAAATTGACTCCAATAACCCTGAAGTACTGTACCAGCTAGGACTTGTTTTTTACAACAAAAATGACAATAAAGCGTATGAATATTTTGAAAAAGTATACATGCAATATCGACAGAAGCATAAAGAAATCCCTGCCAAATATATTAAGGCATTCATTATAACAGCTCAGTATTATTACACAACAAAGCAATATTCCAAGGTTGTAGAACTTACCACAATTGTACCTGAAAACCTTCGTGATGAATCGTTATCATTGAATTATGCGCGCTCACTGTATATGCTTGCTCAATACAATGAAGCGATAGTTCATTTCAATAAATTCAGGTTATCAGACAATGACTTATTTATACTCTGCAAATGCTACGCTTTTATAAATGACACCTCAAAAGTTAAAGAGATACTGTCCAGCAACTATTACAACACAAATTTTATTAATAAAGTTAAAGAAGATAAATTGCTAAAATCCATCTACACAGAAGTTCAAAAGCAACGCGAAACTCCCGCAACTGTTCAACCACAACCCCAGGAAGAACAAAAGGACCTGCCTGCGACCCATGAAACTACTACAGAACCCATACATCCGCAATAATAGTATTACTATAATACAGGCGCTGATTATTGCTACCAGTGTAATTGCTCTATTCCATGTATTTCATTTACTTCATATCATTATTATTGCATTCATTGTATCACTTGGATTACAAGTATGGTGTCAGCTCAATCCCTGTTATGCTGATTACATTACCAGTGCCGAAGCACCTCTTGCTTCATTAGCGTTACTTATTACTATGCTCATTTCACATTCCATGTCATTATCAATTGTTGTTACTTTCATTGTTCTTTTTATATATCATTATTTTTTTTCATCATATGAATTATACCATGATATATACTTTACTGCATTACTGTTTTCTATAATTCTGATTTTTGTTAGTTTATACCTGAACAACATGGGTATTTTTAATGATTATACTATCAAAATTTTCACTGGTGTTCAGAGTAATACGTCATTATCAATAGCTATCATTTCAATATTGATGAGTATACTATACACGTACCTTTCAAAATTAAAATACGAATTTAGAATTATCAGTTTAGGGCATAACTATATAAATCTACTGGGAATAGATGAAAATATTATTCATGGTATTTCAAGCATTGCAAAGGCTCTTATCTCTACTATGATATTCATCCTTATAGGATGGATGGGATCTTTGCTTACAACCATACCACTTTTGCGCAAATCAAGTCATCCTTTGTATATTATGATATTTACAGCAATGTTATCATTACTGTTATATGCAATACATTTCGTACACCCATTTTATATAATCATTCCTGTTGTAATAATTGACTTTGTATATGTTTTTTTTCTTGGCAAGAGGTTACCATGCTCAGGTTAAACAATCTTTCATTAATAATTACCGATAATCATATTCTTAAAAATATCACAGTTGAATTTTTCGAAGGTGAAATTATTGGTATAATTGGCAAACCAGGAAGTGGCAAATCTGTTCTTTTGCAAACGATAGCACAGTACTATACATACTACAATGGCGAAATTTTATTAAACGCAAAACCAATACATTTAATCAAAAAAAGGGATCTAGCTCAAAAAATTTCTTATCAACCCGCAGGTTATTTTTATAACCATTACATCACTCTTTATGATTACCTTGTATCAAGCAGAATACCTTATAAAACTTATCTTTCACCTTTCCAATCTTTTGATTATGAGATTGTCGATAAATATATGTATCATTTTGAATTACAACAATATAAATCTAAACCACTGATGCTTCTTTCTTCTGATATTCAGGCACGTGCCCTTTTAGCATTTCATTTCATACGAGATGCACAGATAGTAATGCTGGATAATCCAACACAAAATCTTTCTTTACCATCATATAATCAGCTTCATGATGCTATTATACGCTATTGTTCAACCGGAAAGAATTGCTGTATCATTGCTTCACATGACATTAATTTCCTTGCTCAAACAGTAGATAAATTATATATTATGGAAAACGGCTCTATAGTTGATTCATGTGTTCCTGCTGATTTAACTGAAGATTTAATAAAAAAAATATTTGGAGTGGATGTTTTTATTACACGAAACATTTATAACGGCAAACCTAATGTCCATCTATATTTTGAATATTAACAAAGCACACCAGATATCCCGGGGTAGAATAGATATGCTAAGATAATATTAAATGTAATAATCTAATTTCCTTATCCCTTCTTCTACGCTATTGATTAAAAGCAGATCATATGACTCTGTTGCATTAATTAAACTTTGAAGATTATCTGAAGCTCCCAAAATCATAACCCTGCGTTTTTTTTGTCTTGCAAAGTGCGACAGGTCAGTTAATGCCTTGAGCCCTGATGAGGTTACCATCGATACACCTGAAACATTAATAATAACATTATTTGTGGCAACCAGGCTTTCTATCAAACTTATAAATTCTCTTTCAGTGGCTGAACACAGGACCCCTGCTAAGTTAACTATTTTTGCCCCTTCACGTTCTTCTATTGAATAATTTATTTCAGCTGCCATTATTTGCCAACCATTGTTAAATAAAAGTTCAATGCTTCCTTTACCAATCCATCATTCACTTCACAACCAATCCGTGGTTTACCAATTGATTCCAGAAGAACAAAGCGTGTTTTGCCTTTTATATTTTTTTTGTCGTACATCATATGATTAACAATCTTGTTAGGGTCAAATGAAATATTGGGCAACAGGCTATATGCAGATATAATATCCCTTATACAATCAAAATCAGCTTTTGGCATGCCCTCCTTCATGGATATATACGATTCAATCAACATACCAGCAGCAACAGCATCACCATGACTTACTGTATATTCAAGTAGAGATTCTATAGCATGTCCAACTGTATGCCCAAAATTTAAAATGGCTCTGATATTTTTTTCGTATTCATCCTTCTCAACCACAGAAGCTTTGAATCGTACTGAACTATTAATACAGCTATATAACGAATTGTCAATATGGCCATATTGTATTTCTTTATTCAGCAATAATGTTAATGATGAACTATCTCCAATTAACGCATGTTTTACAACTTCTGACATGCCACAGCGCCATTCTGATTGAGGTAATGTTTGTAAAAAATCAATATCAATAATTATATAATCAGGCTGATGAAAATGGCCCACTATGTTTTTGCCTGCTTTAATATTAACTGCCACCTTACCGCCAATACTGGCATCCACCATTGACAGAAGTGTTGTGGGAACATACACTACATCTATACCACGCATATATGCTGATGCAACATACCCGGCAAAATCAGTGGTAACACCACCACCTATCCCTATTACCAGTGAATTCCGTGTACACTGGTTTTCAAGTAACAGGTTGAAATATTGTTCAGCATATGCATATGATTTATTTTGTTCGCTGTCATTATAATGTATTGGGATAGCATCAATTAATGACAGGCTTTGGTCAATAACCTCTTTATGCAATGAATATACCGTATCACTTACAATTGCAACAATGACATCCCACTTTTTATATGGGATCATTGATGATAACGAAGCCAGTATGCCCTTGCCAATTATTATTGTAGATTTTTTTGAATCTAACTGTAAAACAAGAGTATCACTATTTGTTATGGGATCCACAGTGAACCTTTATATATCCGTTCGTTTTTATTCTGTAATAATTGAATAATATACTCATTAAGTGGCGGGTACATAACAATATCAGCCAATTCACTGACAGGTTTGAAACTGAAATCATATAAAATTTTCTCATCACCTAAACGTATTGACTTATTTAAAAGATAACACCAGAATACAATATTAATAATATGACGTTTCCCATGAGGTTCTATTGAGTCAGCTATTAATGCAATATCACCAACTTCAACTGCAAGCCCCAATTCTTCAAAAAACTCCCGTTTGAGTGCCTCATCAAGTGATTCCTGATATTCAACACCACCTCCAGGCAACAACCAGTAGATTTCCCCCCCCTTTTTTATGAGCTATCATCAATATTTTGTTTTCTTCAACAACTAATCCAGCTACACGGATCCTGATCTTTTTATGTGATAGCTCAAACCTCATATTGTTATCCTGTTGGAGTAGATAAGTTCCAGAGCTTTTTTTGCAGCATCCGACTCTGCTTTTCGCTTACTGCTACCTGTTCCAACTGTAATATCACGATCGTTTATAGTTAATTTAATAGTATACATTTTACTATGATCGGGACCAGATTCATGGATCACTGTATACAATGGTCTGCTTTTATATTTCTTCTGTACTAATTCCTGTAATGTTGTTTTTGGATCACGTAAATATGAAAGTTTATCAATACGCTGAATATCTTTTTTTAATAACCTCAGTACCAACTTTTTTGATTTTGTTAATCCTGCATCAAGATATACTGCACCAATAATTGCTTCCAGTGCATCTGCAAGTATTGATTGACGGTATCTGCCACCTGTAAGCTCTTCGCCCCTTCCCATAATAATATAGTCACCTAAGTTCATCTGATTGGCAACTTTTGCCAGGGTATCTTCTGAAACTACAGCAGATTTTATTTTTGCTAAATCACCTTCGGGGTAATTTTCAAACGATTTAAATAGATATTCATTTACCACTAAACCCAATACTGAATCACCCAAATACTCCAATCGCTCATTATCTTTTACAGGAATTGAGGATTCATTAACATAGGAACGGTGAGTTAAAGCACGTTTTAATAATGATTTATTTGAAAAGGTAAAGTGTAAACGTTTTTCAAGCTGTTGCAATTTACGATTTTGCCTTTTTTTATCTAAGCCCTTCTTATTTTCATCATCCATTGCTCATCACAAAAAAACAAAATTCAATCACTGTAATTTTGCTTCAATATATTTAACAACATCTTCAACGGTTAATAATTTTTCGGCATCTTCATCGGGTATTTCTATTCCAAACTCTTCTTCCAGCGCCATAACCAGTTCTACAGTGTCAAGGGAATCCGCTCCTAAGTCATCAACAAATGATGCCTGTAGTGTAACTTCTGACTCATCGACCCCTAACTGATCCACAATTATTTTTTTTATTTTTTCAAAATCAACTGTCATTACCTCTGGCCCTCCTTACCTGACTTGCCTTACAAATTAAACCCAGGACAACAAAAACATATATATGATAGTAGTAAAAATATTGATATTTTGTCAAGATTAATATAAAAGGAGCGTCTCAAACGCTCCATATTCATACACAATCATTAACCCTTGTTAACTTTTACAACCGGTTCCACTATAAGTTTTCCCTTATAATGGCCACATTCGGGGCATACTCTATGAGGCAGAACGTATGCACCACAGGTTGGGCAAGGTCTTAAGTTTGGTGCTCCAATCGCATCATGCGAACGTCGCATCCTTGATTTTGCTTTTGATTTTCGCCTTTTTGGTACCGCCACTTTTTTTCTCCTTATTTACTATTATCAAAAATTTCATTATAAGTTCAAAAATAGCACGTTGCTGTGTCAATGCTTTTTTAATGTGTAGTATATTAATTTTTCTTTTCGTTTTCAATTGCCCCTAAAAAAATACTGTGCTGGGCTGCCTTTTTTGCAAAAAAAGACTGTGGGAACTCAGTGGTTACTCTGTTAAAATATTCCTGTGCTTTATAATACTCACCTTTAAGAGCATACATCCTGCCAATACTATATAATATCTGGTCAATATTAAAGGCATCTTTATACTTTGATTCGCAAAGGAGATAATACCGTAAAGCCTCATCAATATTATTAAGATATTCTGATGACATGCCTGCCTGCTGTAATGCCAGTGAAGCAAACAACGGCGATGCATATTGTGCAGCTTTTTCATAATATCTGGCAGCATTGGCATAGTCTTTTTCATTAAAATAAAGGCTTGCAATAATATAATAGCCATTGCGGTGAACATACCCAAAATAAGAGCTGTCAGCAATTGTCTGTAACCTTTTAACAGTGCGCAAAAACTTTTCATTATGTTCTTGTATATCGGTTGTATACGTTGTTCTATATTCATCAAGAATTGCTTCAAAATCAGCAGTATCTTTTTTTATTTTATAATCAGCATACACAATAGCTGCAATACCAAGAACTAAAACCACTGACACACCAATAGCCACTTTAATTGCCACAGAACGGTGAGCGCGAATATAATCGCGGACATCCATCAGCATTTGCTCAACAATATTGCGGTGAACAGTAACTTCCCTGTCTATCATGTGTTATTCCTTATCCAGTTTATTTTTTAAAAGTTCACCCAGTGTAACGGTACCAGACGTTGATGTGTTTAAAATCTTCTTGATTTCTTCCTTTTCGGACATAATTTCATAATGCTTGATACTGAGTGACAGTCGCTTCTTATCAACATCAACACCCAATACAACAGCATTCACTTTATCCCCAACTTTATAGATAGTATCAACTGATTCAATTTTTTTTCTTGATACTTCTGATATATGAACAAGCCCTTCAACGGTATCGCCATCAATCTTAACGAACATACCAAAAGGAACAATCCCGGTGACAATTCCTGAAACAATAGTTCTGGGAGGATATTTTTCAGCAATTACTTCCCATGGTGATTTGGTCAGCTGCTTGATGCCACAGGCGATCTTCTGTTCCTCTTTATTAATTTCAAGAATAATAAACTGTATTTCCTGACCCTCTTTATACTGTGACTGAATATCTTTAAAATTTTCATCCCACGAAATATCCGATATATGGATCAAACCATCGATATCAGGCTCAAGCTCCACAAACATACCAAAATTAACAATCTTTTTAATTGGACGCGTATGAATACTCTTCACAGGGAAACGCTCTTCAATAGTCTCCCAGGGATTTGGCTGTAATTGCTTTATTCCCAGTAATAACTTTCTGTTTTCATCATCTACACTTAAAACAACTGATTGTATCCTGTCGCCTTTTTTATACAGTTCTTTTGGATTTACTGTTCGCTTTGCCCATGAAATGTCCGATGCCGAACAATACCCTTCAACACCAGGCTCAATTTCAATAAACATACCAAAATTGGTAATAGTGACAATTTTTCCTTCGATTGTGTTCCCAGGCTGATATTTTTCAGGAACCGACAACCATGGATCAGGAACAAGCTGCTTTAAACCCAATGCAATTTTTCCTTCTGCTCTGTTAATGGCAAGAAGTACAAAGTCACGCTCTTCGCCAATCTTTAATATTTTCTTTTTCTTAAATACTTTGCGCCATGAAATATCATTTCGATGAAGAAGGGCTTCAATGCCACCAATATCAACAAAAGCTCCAAAGTCCACAAATTTTGTTACCTTGCCGCGTATGACATCGCCAGGCTTGTAATTTGCTTCTAAATTATCCCATATCTTTTTCTGTTCTTCATCAAGAAAATCTTTCCGCGACAAAAGCACTGACCGCTTTTTTCTATCAATATTTTTAATCTTAAAATAAACGGTAGAATGCCCGTTCTGTGATTTTCCCTTAACATCAGCTGCAAGCGTTAATGGCAGGAAAGCCTGA
>Ga0209720_1001276_pt1 | contig 21957 bp, 26 predicted proteins | sample AD_JPNMR3_MetaG_FD_184426 | JGI IMG/M metagenome (GOLD analysis project Ga0209720, IMG submission 184426) | Active sludge microbial communities of municipal wastewater-treating anaerobic digesters from Japan - AD_JPNMR3_MetaG (SPAdes) (version 2) | ecosystem: Engineered > Bioreactor > Anaerobic...
CCCGGCCAACCATAGCTGAGCATCAACAAGCCTATGAGGGCCCAGTCAACGCATCTCATGGCCGCTTCTTCCTGGGGCCGTCCCATCCCGGCCCCAATGGGTACGCGGTTAAGCCTTGTTTCTTCCGCCTGGATTGGAACGTTAATGGGTTCCTGCACTCGCCGTGATGGGCCGGCGAAAATCATTTGAGCAATCCTCTGCTAATTCTCTTCGCTTTCTTTTTTGCTTCAGCCTCGGCCAGGACAGCCATTTTGAAACATGTGGCCAGCGGCAGGCGGTACTCCCGCCGCGTTCTATATTGCCGGAAACCTATCGTCTGGTCGGGATAAAGGCTGATGATTATGCGGTCCTTGCTTCTGGCGGTCTGCCTGTTGTCGATCAGCAGTGTCGCGGTGCGGCGCACCGGTTTCTTCAATTCGGTCATGCTGCCTCCTCGGCATCCGCAGGGCTGCGGTGCGGATGCACAAAAGCCGATATCAATTTGGCCAGCATCAATCCATCGTTACGTTCGAAGAGCTCGAGGGCCCGAGGCAATTTATCCAGATCATCACCGATCATTTCGGCAATCTCCGCCCAGGAGAACTTACCCACCGGCGCTTCTGTTTTCGGGTTGTAAAGCATGATCCGAAGCGTCATCTCTCATACCTCTATAATGCGGTTGTAAATTTTCACCGGTTCGTATTCTACTTCGCGATATGGGTTTTCAATCGGATGCAGTATAGCCTGCAATTCACCGCTACCAGTTCGCCGTTTTCCCTGTGGAAAAGCAATTCTCAACACATGTCCACCAGGTGTGACAATAGATCGATATTTAGTTTTACCCCGCCGTGCAAGTGTAGCAGGTGAAATAATTCGTTCGTGTTCGTATTTTTGTCTCATAATACCCCAAATTAATAGTTGATTTCTCTGTAAATCCGTTGCCACATATTTTGCAACTCTTTTCTGGTACGACAAGGAAATATTTCAACATTGCCATAACGGTCGATAAATAAGATTAAACCCGCTCGGGCATTTTGTAACAGCCATTCTTCCTCGTCTATTGAAAGTCTATAAGACGTTTTACCTATTGCAGATACCAGTTGCCTACCGGTTAAACTTTTATAAGCTAAATTAGAGGTAATATCACTTGTGACATCTTCAAAACAATCTTTTTCAAGAACCGCCTCAATAATAGCATTTGTAAATCTATCATCTAGTTTAACACCTCTCATTTTTATAATCTCCTCAAACTTGAAACGGTTTTAGTTCCGGCATTAAAAGCTATATCACGCATTAGCGATATAACTTTCGGATTTTTTATAAACTCCATCGGATGTGCTATCATAACATGTAGCATACGCTCATACTCGCCTAAATCAGTAACATCAGCTATTCAAAAAACTGGCGGCGGCGCACAATCATTTTTCTAAGCGCCGCCATATCGTTTTCCAGGTTTTGTCCATCGAACCGCACCTCTGCGGTTCCGCAGAGGTGGTTCCCATATTCATCCTCGGCTTCCAATCGGAAGCCGTATATGTCCTCAGTGAGCCGGGGCATGCAACTGCATGTATAGTGCCCCGGCTCGCCCCAGCCGGTAAAGTGGTATTCTGCGCCGCAGTGGGCGCAGACTTTGCCCTGGTATACCAGGGCAGCCTTAACCACGACATCGCGTGGCATCGGCGCCCTGCTTACCAGGGCATTTAGCAGGGCATTTAGAATGCCCTGCGCCTTGGCGGTCTCGCCTTTGTTGGCGAGGGCCAGGGCACTTTTTATCAGTTCATCCTGTTTCATATTCTTTTCTCCTTTTTCCATTGTCTATATAGCAATTTGTGTGCCAATCTGTTTTTGTGTCTTTAAGCTATTGGTTTCATTGGTCATCCAATTTTTTGTATTCCTGGCCTGGATCAAATTGTAAAAGATCCCGACACTTTTGCGCCAGAATGCAAATTGCGAATATGCCGGTTTTGCGCCGGTTTGCGCTGCAAATTATTGCGAATAAAAGTTTTGATTGAGTTTGTAAAATTTTCCGACGCTTTTGCGCCATAAATGCAAAGCGATTGCGCAAGTTGCTTAAAATCAATGATTTGCAAAGGCGCCAGGTGTCGGAAAATTTTACAACAAGAGCCGCAAATTGTTGATTTTTCTACACTTACTACGTAAGTATTGGTGTTTGCGCGTGCCGACGTGGCAAAATTATTGATGATAAAGGATTTATAGCCCCGCATCTATGAGCCAGCAATTCGCGGCCAGGCATGCCCCGCAAAAAGCAGCCCTATTGCCGAATGCGGAGGGCCGGGGAAAGGGGATGCAGAAGTCAAAGGCTGGCAAAGAATTGGCGAAATCTGGCGGAAAAATCCCTGCATTCGCGCTATATAGAAGTAGCGCAAAAACTGAAATATAGGGAATGAATGCTATAAATATTCTCAATACATTCGCAAATATAAATATTACAATGATTTACAGGATTTATTCTCCATGCATTTTCGGCAATACCAGCGCTTTGGCTCGGCCCAATCGTCTTCCATCGTCCATCCAGCCAGCGCTTCGATTCCGCTATGGGGTTTGAGCAGGCGGCCGCAAGATGTGCAGGCAACTTCTAATTCTGCTGCCTGTGGCTGGATTGCGCCCTTAATAAAGCGATATGGGTAAATGTTGGATTTCATCGATTATCTCCTTTATTTCCAATGAGTTATGCCTAAATATTGAGCATTAGTTTACATAATCCTTATTATCAGAAGTCGAGCCCGTAAGCTATTGATTTCATTGAATTTGCGGATTTTATTCCGCGAATGAAATTTTTTTGATTTGAAAATTTTTTTGAAAATTTTTCCTGCCGCGAAAATTATATCCGTATGAAATTTTTTCAGATGCAAAATTCTTTCAAATATTTTCCGCGCAAAAATTTTTATATATCGGGTATCCCCCCGGGGCCTTGATCCGCTTGGCCCGGCCGCCCGGCTGATTGCAGGGTGGGGGTCCATACAGTCCGGCCATTTCAGAAACCTTTTTGCCGGTTTTAGGGCGTCCACCATCCCCCGGCATGAAAAAATTTGCGTTATAACGGCCCAGGAGCCACGATCTCGGGCAGGCCCATATAAAACCATTCGGTTTTTTCGATCGCGGCTTATAAACGATTTTACGCGAAATTTCGGGCCCCTACCTGCCCCGAGGCCCATGTGCAATGGACTATGAAGGTCAAACCTCACCAGATTGAACGCTGGCAATACGCCTCCATTCAAAAGCCTCCAGTGTGCCCCACTGGCAGGGTGGCGGGCAACGCACCCGCCTTCGCCTGTGGCAGGCCAGGCACAATTCCTTTGGCTAGATGCGGGGTTACTCTGTTGCCGGATAAATAGCACTTTCGCTATTCTCTAAGCAAATAATCCTCAAGCGGATAATCCCTGGTTTTGTAAGTGTTCCAAGTTACCCGCCTGAACCACCGAATGACGATTTCTCCGGTATCAGTATTGCACCTCAGGTACCATTCTGCTTTTCTCTTCTTTCTCTCAGCGGCCAGTTTTTCAAGATTTAATTTCATTACGCTTTTCTCCTGTTTTTCGTTCTCGCCGATGCCGTTTTTTGGTTAGACTCATCGGCTGATTGTTACCATGCCCAGATGTATCAGCCTCGTCAGCTGATCCGTTTCCCGTTACGACATTTAGCAACTCTTCTCTTTCGTCGTCGTCTAAGTCATTCCATCGGCTTAACTTTCTAATAATCATTCTAGTTTGCTCCACAGACTAAGGAGGCTATTGTGACATTGGACGACAGCTCTGCCGCCCATAGGCTGCGTCCCTTGAGGCTTTCATTGTTTATCCATGCCCGGATCACGTCCATGCAAGTGCGGTTTGATCCGGTTTTGGGTTTCTTCCATAACTCATCATTGTGGGATATTTTAGGGTAAGTTACCTCGACAAGTGTAGTTTCTTTGGCGGTTTTCATTTCAGTCTCCTCTTTGCATTATAGGGTTGAGCTTCGATTATGGCAAGTACGAACTTGGCCAATTTTCATGGTGGCAGCAGAGACTTAGTCTCAACAAACGCATAATTCAAATTTTTTGAAGAATTTACTTGACAAGCGAAAAATTTTTTGCTATATATACTGCAACTTACCCGACCGAATGACAGGGCGGGATCTTATCAGGTGTAGTGTGGATATCGAAGCGTGTGACTGGGGGCACGTACTAATTCTGCCCGACGGCAGAAAGGTGCGGGTTCCACTGTATGCCATAAGGAAGCTGGATCGAATGGGGCTGATATATGGTCACCACAAAAACAAGGTATCGCCCCACATTTATGGCCTGCTTGCCCCAGAATTTGATTGCCTCACAGATGGCCTGCGCCGGGTGCTAGGAGAAGATCTGAGCGGCCCGGTGTGGGTACTCTGTGACTGTGAGGCATGTAAGCGAAAAAAACCACACCGCGATCCAGAATTGGGAGCAAAGGTCGCAAGCGAGATAAAACAAGCACGAGCCAGGGCGAAACGGCATGGAGTTGACGCCAGACCTTATAGAACAGTTAAAGCAAATAAAGCGCGCAAGAGAAGGTCGAAGAATAGATAAATACTTCCTGGCCACCGGTCCTTATCGGCGCGAGCTTTATCCAAAACACATGGCCTTTTTTGCGGCAGGCGGCAGGCATAAGCCTACAGAATTGTGTCCACCCAACTGCGATGGATCGCCTCATCGCGAGCGCTTGTTATTGGCTGGCAACCGTACCGGTAAGACAATTGCTGCCGGCTGCGAATTTGTTTATCACGCCACGGGTCAATACCCCGAATGGTGGCCCGGCGCGCGATTCAACACTCCCACACTGCAGTGGGCAGTCAACGATACCAATAAGACGGTTCGCGACATTAATCAGTTCGAGCTGTTGGGACCTCCGGGCAGCCACGGCACCGGGCTAATACCCAAGGATTGCATTGTGTCGGTTAGGCAAAAGGCGGGGGTCCCTGATGGTATTGATTCTGTTCTGGTCCGCCACGTCAGCGGCGGCACCTCTATTATTCAATTTAAGTCTTATGAGCAGGGGTGGGAGGCATTCACAGGGTCAGCGGTACACGTAATCTGGCTGGATGAATCACCTGATGCCCGGGTTTATACCGAGTGTCTTGTTCGTACCATGACCACGGACGGGCTCCTGCTTGTTACCTTTACACCGGTCATGGGCGTTACCGAAGTTGTACAGAGCTTCTTGGAGGCCTATGGCGAAACACAGTTTTCCAAATTTTAAGAGGGTACTATATGGCGAAAAAAATTGAAAATGTCTCGATTGATGTGGCAGAAAACGGTTTTATTGTCACTCTGATGCCGCACGACATAAATGAAAAATACACCAAGCGCATTTTTAATTCTATCTCTGAACTGTCGGATTTTCTTTATTCGGAGCTTGGTTCTATAACCAAAGAGCGAAAAGGTAAAGAAAAAACCGTAGTAAGTGATACAAGCCGGATCGACACCTTTGAAGGCGAGGATTGATATGACGAGAACTTTATTTTTTCCCCTTCTATTTTGCGTTGTTTTGTCCGCTCAGCTATTTGCTCAGGGGAGTTTGGTTTTTGAGTGGGATCAGCACCCTCAAGCAAGCGAGCTTGATGGTTTCAAATTATATCAATCTAAAACGTCGATGGGTTATCCGACCGCACCTGTAGCGATTTTCACCGGCGGTGCAACGACTACAGGTACCATAGCTGCACCGCAATCACCAGGGAGATACTTTTTTGTGCTTACAGCTTTCACGGGTGATGTTGAAAGCGATTACTCAAATGAAGTGTCTTTTGTTGTAAAACCAAATCCGCCGAAGCTAAAGAGCATAAAGCAAGTTGCTGAGATAATTAAGAACAGCATATCTAAACTGGCTGGGTTGTTCGGAGAGAAGAAGACACTACGGTACAAATATTTCACGAGGGAGATGTGATAATGACAACAGTAGCATGCCGCAAGTCGGGAAGAAAACATACACCAATCACTTCCGAGGCACAGCGTCGTTTATTCGGTGCCGAGCTTAAGCGGCGGCAGGAAGGAAAAAAGCCGCGCCTTAAGGGTATCACAACCAAGGAGCTTATTGTGCACCTGGAGGAAGTAAAGGGGAAGCGTCTTCCGGCCCGTAGCCGAAAAAAGTAAGGAAAGTTAATGGCCGAGAAAAGAAAAGTACGGAAGAACGTAATCCAGATCAGGCTGCCCAGTCCGAAGCGCGTCAACAAAATTCTTTATGGCAAGCCAGTAAAGAATGAATTCGGGGTAACAACAAAAGGGGACAAACAGACCTACAACCAATACTTCTCCGAATTTGACATCAATCCGAGGCAGCGCGCATTTCTGGCTGCCTATGTTGAAAGCTGCGGCCAACTGCAAACGGCCCTAAAAGCAGCTTGTGTTGCAAGCTACACATACTATAGCCACTGGAGGAAAGACCCGGAATTTATGAAGGCGCTGCAGGCGGCAAAGGATTTGGCCGCCGAATTTTTGCTTGATGCCGCAACCAAACGTGCCGCCGAGGGCTACGAGGAGCCAGTTTTTTATCGAGGTAAGAAGATTGGTACCATCCCTCGGTATTCAGACCAGCTGATGGCTCTATTGCTCAAAGGCGCATTTCCGGAGAAGTTTAAAGAGCGTGTTGATCAGCGTATTGGTAACATGCCCGGAGAAGGCTTCAGAGTCGACCCGGGGCGTGAAAGACTACCGGATGAAATCATAGACAGGATACTTGAATATGCCCAAAAAATCGAAGAAGAACGTCGATTGGAAAAAGCAGCTCTCCGCTCTTCCCCGCTTCAGCTTTCTGAGGGTGATGTGGATTGATTCGGCAGTTCCCGGCATGGACAAACCTGTCTGGTTCAATGAGTTTGATCTGGTCGGATGGGTTGCGGAAACAGAAGAGCTATTAATCAATCAGGTGGGCTTTCTCTGTGGCTTTACAGATAAATACCTGATTATGGCTGCATCTATAGCAGTTGATTACGGGGAGGAAACCGTAAACAAGGTTGTGTCGGCTTCTGGCCCCATAAAAATTCCCTGGGGTTGCATAAAACATGTCGAAGTGGTTCGCAAGAATATCATGGGATGAGGTACCACACCTTACACCCGAGGCTAAAGCCGATCTTCTGAAAACGATTCCTGCGCATCAGGTTGATGCCCGAAGTAAAGGAATCCCCGTTCTTGGAGCTGGCTTGGTCTATCCGATTTCCGAGGAGGAGATCAAGGTAGCCGATTTTCCTATCCCCCGGCATTACCGACTGTGCTGGGGTATGGATGCAGGATGGAACTGGACGGCGGTTGTCTGGGGTGCAATTGATCCGGATACCGGTGTTGTTTATCTATACAGCTGCTATAAGCGTGGTCATGCCGAGCCTGCAGTTCATGCGGAGGCCATAAAAGCACGCGGTGAATGGATTCCAGGTGTAGGCGATGCGGCTAATATCTCCATAACTGATGGTCAGCAGCTCATCAATGTTTACAGGGATGTTTATAAGCTTGATGTTATATTGCCAGAAAAAGGTGTAGAGGCCGGTATATATAAAGTCTGGTCAATGATGACGACCGGGCAATTGAAAGTTTTCACCAGCCTGCAGCCATGGTTTGATGAGTTTAGATTTTATGCACGGGCAGATGATGGCAAGGGGACAATTGTGAAGAAGAACGATCACTTGATGGATGCAACAAGATACCTGATTGTTTCCGGATTGCAGCGTGCTAAACCGTTCCCTGCGCCTAAACGGCCATTTGAAGAGGTTGAGGAAAAAGAACAATTCTATAGCCCTGGTGTGTTTTCTGACAACTGGATGGGTGTATGATTAGCGATAGTGTTACGGCAATACCTGTAAACTTTACTCGGATAGAAATAAATAACACAAGTTGTCCGTTTTGCTATCAAAACGATTTATTACTAGAGGTAAGCTATGGCTACAAGTAACCCGGCTTCTGGTTGGCCAACCAGTATGATTTCTGCGGGCTATACACCGAATGGCAGTGTTAATCCATCAGACGTTCCATCTATACTGGCGAAGTATTATACAAACAAAATTAATCCAGTTACTGGAATGTATTGGACATACTCCGAAATAGCTCAACAGTTAGGATTACCAGAGGATGCGGTTCGCGCTTATGGTTATGCGTTGCAATCATCGGCTGGCGATCTGTTTAAGAAGACAGGACAGGCAGTAAATCCGGCTGATGCTGCAGCGTATCTACCAATATATGCGAGCCAAACGTACAGCCAACCAGGAACGCAGTTTAATATTGGTGGGTATACACCGCAGAATCTACCAGGGTTGATGCCTCAAAATCAGCCAACATTAGGGGCACTAAATCAGTTAGGACAGTTGCTTAATACAGGAGCAACTCCAGTTCAAACAGCATTGAATGAATTAACTCGGTTAGGATCGCAAAATGCTGGTATGTACACCCAAACGAATCAATCAACCATGCAGAATTTGATACCTCAGAGACGGGCAAATCAGTACCAGTTTCCTTGGGCGTATACGCCAATACGGCAGGGAAAACGCAGTACATTGCGCAGTCTGTTCTGGGGTAACAATGCCGGGGGAATCTATTAAGGAGGAAGTATGACCAAGAAAAAAAGTGCACATCCAGGATTTAAAGTTGTTCAATCTCAAATAGCATCGCGCCTACATATTAGCAAAGATCGAGCAGGTGCGATCCTTGCCACCGCAACACGCAGAGCGTCTGCTGCTGCAAAACGAAAAAACCCGAGGCTTAAAAGAGTAAAAGGTAAAGCTAAGTAATGGTTCAGAAATGCCGTCGTTAAAAGACATTATCAGAATACCTCAGCCTGAGGAAATCTATAACGCTGATGCATTGCAGACTATCAGGCAGCCGATTGCACCCACGCTTGCCGATTTTCAGGCACAGGCGGCCACACCGCAAGCGATACAGGAGCTAATTCAAAGTAAGGCCCGGGAAGCGTTCTTCAATCAACCGCTTATAGCACCCGTTAGACCTACTGTAGAACAAGCAATTCCAGAGCAGACATCGACCCTTGGGAAAATAGCGCGTGGCGCAGCGCTGGCCGGAGCGGGCCTCGCAGTGATTCCAGGAATGGCACCATTGGTAGGCCGTGCGGGGTTGGCGATCGCCGCCGCCCAGGCCGCTTCAATTGCGCCGAGTGCCAAAGAAAAATTAGAACGAGGTGATATTGAGGGGGCCACAGAGGATTTCGTTTGGCTCGGTTTGCTTGCTCCCACACCGAAAACGCTCAGAGCTATTGCACCATCCACCAAACAGGTAAAGCTCGCTGCATCGCCTCTTGAAATGTTGCAGTCGGCCATGGGTCCCAAGAAGATGAATGTACAGATAAAGGCATACAAACAGGTACGCGGTGGGGAGTACACACCACCTTACGCCAATCCACGGATTGTATTTACCAGTGATAAGGATTTTGTGGCTGTGGGTGATGTAACCCCTGAAGACATGTTCAAGATGATTCAGACTTACATCAAGGATAAAGATGAGGCAATCAAAGCCGCCAATTGGTTTGATGATATGAGAAATGCATTTCGCAGCATCTACGGGCAGAATGAGGGTGACCGCCAGATGCTTGCGTTTGTATTTAGTCAGACAAAAAACTCAGCAAGCAGTGGTTTACTTGATGTGCTGAAACTCAACAGGCAACTTGCCGGCTTGCCGGAACCAAGAGGTCCATCGCTGGCCGGTAGATATATCCGTCCGGTTCTTGAGGGCGAAATGCCCACAAAGGGCGCGGCGGCGAAAATAGCGGATTTTGGCGCTGCCCTATTTGATTTGAATCGTCAGGCTGCTCTGCCTTCGGAAGAGGCAGCCGCTTACAGCGCGCCGGTGCCGGATGATGTACACTGGTCCCGTTTTTGTGGCTTTGTTGACAGGGAATTCAAAGCTAGAGTTGCTAAAGTTTTTGGCCAGGCTGCAGCGGACCGATTAAAACTTGATCTTGAGGGCCAACTTCAAGGTGCTCCATATGAATTTAATGTTCTGAAGGCAGAACGCTTGGCCGAATTGTTGAACCGGGTTAAATACCTCGGTAAGGAAGACTGGAACGGCAGCAGTGCTATGGCTCTGGGGTGGTCCGCATTTAGAAATTTCATGGGCCTGCCACCCGAATCAGCAGAGATAGTTTTCTTCCGTAATAGCTATCGGGCTCCATTCGAAACTGTACCTGGGCAGAATTCACCCACAGAAAAATTTTTTCCAGATCCGACTAAGTTGCCACTTAAAGATGGGTTAAAGATAAATGGCCACATTGTCACCAAGATGCTTCAGGAAATTGCACCCCTGACGGGTGTCAAGGTGGTGCAGGCTCCGAAAACCATAAGTGTCTGGAAGCGCAATCAAAACCCGAATAACTTTGTGCAGGTTGTTGGGACACCAACGGCAGCTGCTGAAACGGGTATGGCCCTTGCATATACATGGACGCAAACAAGGCCGCTGGTATACCGGATTCGGGCGTCGAATAAAATGGGTGTTAGGCCGCCTACAAATGCCACGATCGCTCCCGTAAATAAACTAGTGCACGGTATTGATGTTTCCCATCCGGTGTTTAGAGATAGGGGTATTCTGGCCACATTTTTGGATAAAGCCGGAAGCGTGGACGAACGACTGGCTGGAGCCCATGTGGTGCCGGGTGATCCACCCACTGCGCGCTTCATGAATGTCTATCATGAGGGACAAACATCGTATCTGTGGACAAAAAAGGAGTTTGATGCGTTAACGCGTCTATTGCGCGATACTGCGCAGGATTTAAATCTTGATACAAGCAAACTGGATTTTTCGTGGTTCTCTGCCGAGGCCGCGCTTTTGAAAAATGAATGGGGGAATTATGCAAGGGGTGAAGTCTACAGAAAATGGTTCGTTGACAATGGACGAACTGACCTCCTACAACGTCTGGACGATTGTATTCTTACCCGAGTCCCGCAGTGGGCAAGGGAAGCTTGGCTCGAAGTTGCCCCAGCCGAGTGGAAAAAACTCTATCCCGATGGAGGATTTGACTGGGATGGCTGGCGGAGCCACTGGTCCCAGCCCGCTAAAGAGGGTGTAGAGATTCCGCCTCTTCTAGCTAAGACGAAAAAGCCCAAGAAAGAACAATCAGAATTAATCAAGGAATAGTGCCGTGGCCGAAGATATTTTTGTGCCCGATCCCAGATATGCAGAGCCAGCCCCAACACCCGAACAAGTTGATGCTGAGCAGTCCAAGACGCCGGAACAGGAGTTCAGGGATTTGCTGGCTGAAGCACGACAGCGATTCCAGATTGCCGAAGAGGCGATTGCAATGCAGCACCAGCTGGCACGGGACGACTTAGACTTTAAGGCCGGAAAACAGTGGCCTGAGCAGATAAAAATAGCTCGGGAGAGCGAGAACCGCCCATGTCTGGTCATCAACCGTATGCCGCAATTTGTGCGGCAGGTGACAAATGATATGCGTCAGAATCGTCCTAGTGTTCGCGTTTCTCCTGTGGATTCCGATGCCGATCCGGAAGTGGCCGAGGTTTTAGAGGGATTGATCCGCCATATCGAATCCGTGAGCAATGCAGACATTGCTTATGATCATGCTTTTGAATTTATGGCCATTACTGGGGGTCCGGCATACATCAGAGTCGATCTGGAATATCCATCAGAGGAATCGTTCTCTCAGGAAATCAGAATCAATAAGGTGCCCAATCATTTTTCGGTCTTTATGGGTCCGCATGCGCAGGACCCAACTGGTGCTGATGCTGAATGGGTCATAGCTGTTATCGATATGTCGAAGGACGAATTCAAGCGGCGGTTTCCTAATGCCGAGACTGCCAGTCTGCAGACATTTGATTCTATCGGGAATAAGTTTCCTGGATGGGCTACATCCGACACCATCCGTGTGGCTGAATACTGGTATAAAGAACCGGAGACGAAAGTCATAGTCCGCCTCGACGATGGAACCATAATGAGTGAGGATGACCTGGATGAGACTACATCTGGGCGTGTAATCGATCGGCGTAAGGTTACAAAGCAGCGCGTTAAATGGGTGCTTATGTCGGCCAATGAGATACTGGATCGGGGTGATGACTACCCAGGGAAATATATACCAATTGTTAGGGTTGTTGGCGAAGAATATATCCTCGACAATCATAAGTTGTATGGTGGCGTGATTCGCTTCGCAAAAGATGCCCAACGTGCTTACAACTACTGGACCTCGGCAGAAACCGAGGCGATAGCCCTGGCCCCCAAAGCACCATTCATCGCCGAGGCTGGTCAAATTGAGGGATTCGAGAATATCTGGCGCAACTTAAACCGAAAGAACTATGCTGTCCTTCCATACCGCGGCGTAGCGATAAATGACCAGTTGGTGCCCCCTCCAACCCGATTACAGGCTGAACCCCCCATTCAGGCTATCAGTCTAGCAAAGATGCAGGCGGCCGACGATATGAAGGCGACAACCGGGATTTTTGATGCAGCCCTAGGGGCTCGCAGTAATGAGGTATCCGGGCGGGCAATTCTTGCCAGGCAACGTGAGTCAGATGTTGCCAACTTCCATCTGATGGATAACTTTGCGCGTTCAATACGGCAGGTTGGACGCATCATAATAGATCTAATACCGTATGTCTATGATGTGCCGAAAGTTGTCCGTATTCTTGGTCAAGACTATCAACCGAAAGCGGTTGCTGTGCAGTCATCGGTGGGAATGGGCACTCAACCGCCCGAAAAGCCGGTCATAAGTGAGGGAATTCAGAAGATTTATGACGTCGGTGTAGGAACTTATGATGTGGTTGTATCTACCGGCCCATCCTATACCACCAAGAGGCAGGAAGCCGTTGAGGCAATGCTTCAGCTCACGCAGAATTATCCGCCGCTGTTGCAGGTTGTGGGTGATTTACTTATCTCCAACATGGATTGGCCGGGGGCACATGAGATTGCAGCCAGATTGAAAAAAATGGTACCACCCGAATTGGTGGAGACAGGAGATAAGAAACAACCCCCTGCGATTCCTCCTCAGGTCCAACAGCAGATTCAAGTGCTTATGCAACAGCACGAGCAATTGACCCAGCTGGTCAACAGGCTGTTGGATGAGCGTGACAAGCGCATCCTGGAGATTGCTAGCAAGGAGCGCATAGCGGCAATGCAGGTACAGGCAGAAATGATCATGACGCAGGCGAAGCTTCAGGCACAGCTTGGCATTGAACAATTGCAGCGGGGCATTGAGGAAATAAACCAAAGGCTTGAAGAGCTTGCTCGTATTGAGCGACAGGTTGGAATGCAACCTGAGGAAGCTCAACCAGTACCGGCTGAGTTTACCGGGCAAGCAGCAGAAACTCCCGTTGGAGGTTCACCTCCGGCGGGTTTCGTTGGTTAAACCCGTGGCTTAGCGCCATGTTTTTTAGAGGAGTTGAATATTTATGCCAGAACCAGATGAAGTCATGACCCCGGATGGCGGGACTCAGGTACCCGTTGAATCCGAAACGGCAGATCAACAGCTTGCCGATCTTGTTCCTGAATCATCCGAAGAGGTTGCTGGTGCGGAACCAGCAGAGGGTGAAATAGGTGAGGCGCAGGAAGAGGAGAAAGAACAGGTATCTGATGAAGAGCCTCAAAAGCCCAAAACCAAAAAAGATGTACAGAAGCGCATCGATGAGCTTGTAAGACGCCGCTACCAGCTTGAGGCCCGTAATGAGCAGCTGGAAGCGGAATTGCAGAGCCTCAGGCAGCAGCTTCTTCAGCTTACACAGCAACAGCTTCAGCAGCAGCAACAGCCGCAGCCTACGCCCAAACACGCAGGAATGCCAAAGCAGGAAGACTTTGACACCTATGAGGATTGGGTACAGGCCGTGGCTGAATATAAAGCCGAACAGAAAGTAAGGGAGGCTTTGATGCGTGCTGAGGCCGAGCGTGCAATGAGAGAACAGCAAGCTGCACAGGCCCAGGCCGCAGCACGGTGGGCCGAGGCTGTTGAGCAGGCGCGGAAGAGGTATGAAGATTTTGATGAGGTAGTCAGTGTTAATGTGCCTATTCCGCAGGCGGCTTTTACGGCCATTCTGGATTCCCCTGTTGGTCCCGATATTGCTTACTACCTTGGCAAAAACCCGGATGTAGTAAGAAAACTCAACAGCATGGTAAATAATCCAGCTGCGGTCTATCGTGAGATTGGCAAATTGGAGGCTCTTCTAGAAAGAAGTAACCCGGGTACGTCTGCTAAAACAACTCCAAAACCAAAGCCAAAACCTACAGCTACGCCGGTATCAAAAGCCGGGACAGCACCTCTCGCGTCTCGGAAGTCCCCTGATGAGATGACATATCAGGAATACAAGGCGTGGCGCGAGGAACAAATCGCTAAAAAGAGAGGTTTAAGATAAGGAGTTAGTATGGCTAATACTCTGCTTACAATCTCCATGATAACGAGGGAAGCCCTTCGTGTTTTGGAGAATAATTTGAAATTTGCAAAACTTGTTCGCAGGGAGTACGACGATCAGTTTGCTCAGGATGGCGCCAAAATTGGTGCTACTCTGAACATCCGTAAGCCGCCTCGCTATCTGGGTCGTTCTGGTGCAACACTCAGTGTGGAAGATTCGGTCGAATCTTATGCCACGCTGACACTGGATACTCAGTTCGGGGTGGATATCAATTTTACTTCTAAGGAGCTTGCACTCGATATTGATGATTTCAGTGACAGGTTCCTTAAACCCGCATGCGCGGTTATCGCCAACAAAATTGACTATGATGGCTTGGCACTCTACAAATATGTGGCCAATTGCGTTGGTACCCCTGGGACTACGCCCAGTACGCTAAAGACCTATATGCAGGCCAACGGTGCGCTGGATGATGAAGCCTGTCCCATGGACGGCTTGCGTGCAGCGGTTATCAATCCGGATGCCCAGATCGAGATTGTTGATGCCCTCAAGGGGCTGTTCCAGGATAGTGGCTCAATTGCTGAACAATACCGTTCCGGCAGGATGGGCCATGCGGTGGGCCTGGAGTGGCAGATGGATCAGAATGTCAACGTTCACACCTTCAGTGGTCCGGGTTCCAGCGTTACTGTAAAAACCTCGGTAAGTTCGGCAGGTAGCCAGACGATAGTTTTGCAGGGTATTTCCGGTGCGACCCAGATCAATGCTGGCGATGTTTTCACGGTTAAAGATGTCTATGCGGTCAATCCTCAAAACCGCCAGTCTACCGGCAAGCTTCGTAAGTTTGTTGTTTTATCGAATGCTGCCGTTAGCGCTGGTGCAGCAACTGTTACTGTGTGGCCTCCAATGTATCTATCTACTCATGCTCTTGCCACGATTACCGCATATCCGCAGGCGAATGCTGATGTAACCTTCATCACAGCGTCTGCTGCAAATTCCCCGCAAAATCTCGTGTTCCACCGGGATGCGTTTTGCCTGGGGATGGCGGATCTGCCGCTCCCGAAGGGCGTTGACATGGCGGGTCGCATTTCCGATAAGCAGCTTGGTCTGAGTATCCGTTTGGTTCGTCAGTATGACATCACGAACGACAAATTCCCCTGCCGTTTGGATGTTCTGTATGGCTGGACGGTACTTTATCCGCAGCTGGCTTGCAGGGTTTGCGGGTAGTTCTTTAATCAATTAAAAAGGGCGGGGCTTGCTCCTATGGGGGCAGCCCCGTTTTTCTCCCTATGGCAACAAAAAAAGAAAGCGAAAGAACTATAAGGGAAATCAGCTGCAAAAACTGCAGATTTTTCGAGTCAAAGCGCAATAATGATGATCCCCAGGCTGGAATTTGCCGTGCTCTTCCACCGTCGCCTAAGGCGTCTGGCTCTTTCCAATTTAGCCCAACAGCGGAAAAAGAGTGGTGTGGCTTTTTTAAAAGTAAGGAGTAAAAGAAGATGGCAACGGTTACCGACCTGATAAAATATGCTCTCAGAAATATAAAAGTACTGGCTCCCACAGAAACACCAACCGATACAGAGCTAGCTGACGGCCTGGTAACACTTAATAACATGATAGATGCGTGGAATGCAGAGCGCTATTACGTTTACTGCCTAAACAATCTGTCGCATACGCTAACTCCAAACTCTGCAAGCTTTACCATAGGCCCCTCTGGTAATCTGGTTGCGGACAGACCACTAAGAATAGAATCCGCTCAAATTGAGGACGCGCAAGGTGTTTCTTTTCCTATAAACCTCATCACCGATCCTGAGGAGTACTTTAAAATTGCATTTAAGTCAGCATTATCCAGACCTATTAAATTGTTTTATAATCCAACTGGTGACGCTGGGACTGTATACCTGTGGCCGATACCGGATGCCGCGTATACCATCAAACTGCAGGTGTGGCATCCATTGACTCAATTTGCTACAATCAATGATGAAATAGAGCTCCCACCGGGGTACTTTCAGGCACTTCAATATAACCTAGCACTCCTACTGGCCGACGAATACGGTGTTGAGCCAACCGCCACCCTGGTGGCACTGGCAACAAGGAGTAAGGAACGAATCAAGGTTGTTAATATGCAGTCGGCTATACCCATATTAACACCGGATTTCCCATCGGCTTATGCGGGATCGACGCATTTCAATATTATCTCAGGCAATTGATTTTTGGAGCTGTTAATGCGCTATCCAATGTTCGTAGGCGGATCGTATGAAACACCATCACCGCACGGAGACGTTCAAAGAACGATAAATCTCTATCCTGAAATTATTGAGTCAAAAGCAGGAAAGAATAATGTTATTCTTGTTGGCACACCAGGATTGAAACCATTTTGTGAAATCGGCTCTGGCCCTATACGAGCCATAGGCTGGACAATAATAACCTATCAGGACAAGTATTGGTTTTTGGCCATTTCTGGAGATGAGATCTATCGCGTTTTGTATGATGGAACAGACGCGGTTAAAATAGGTGATATTGCAGATGATGAACATCATAGTCCAGCACAGATAGCATACAGCCTTATTGCTTCTGGTGGTAAAGCATATTACTATGACACCGAGGACCATACAGTTAAAGAAGTCTCAGATTTGTCTGGATGCACTATCATATCAGCTGCTTATCTAGACAACTATTATATTGCGGCAGAGTCGGCGAAGTTTTATATCTCGACCCCTCTCAATCCAAATGAATGGGACTTGCTCGACTATGGAACCATAAGTGTTTACCCTGATGGCATAAGAAACATGATTGCCGATCGCGGAGAGTTGTGGCTTTTTGGCGGTGCTAACACCGAGGTTATGTACAACTCCGGTGATGCCGATTTTCCATTTCAGCGGCAAACCGGAGGTTTAATTCCACAGGGTATTCTGGCTCCATATTCTGCAGTCGCTATAGACAATTCTTTGATTTGGGTTGGCCATGGTGGTATTGTCTGGCAAGCTAGGTCATTTATACCGCAGAGAATAAGCACGATTGCGGTAGAACGTGACATTTTAGAGTTTGGCAAAACCTATGCAACCAATCAGCACATCTATTATGATTGCCGAGCCTGGTCATATTTTATTGGTGGGCATGTTTTTTACGTGTTGTGCCTTGGTGACGCTCAAACTTGGGTTTATGATTCCATAAGTGGCCTCTGGCATGAGTGGCTTTATTATGACTCTACTGAGGAAGAGTTTTTTGGTCACTTGGGCCGCTGTGGCAGCTTCACTGCAGGAAAAACACTTGTTGGCTCCAGAGTTGATGGAAGAATTTGGGAACTGGACACTGAAACATACACAGATGATGGAGATGCCATATGGCGGGTGCGGCGTGCACCGCATATAGCTGCAGAAGGACAGCTTTTTACCTATCATAACTTCCAGCTTGATATGGAGGTTGGAAATGCACCAGCAGGCATCACACCAACAATGTATTTACGATATTCAAATGATGGCGGGGTAACATGGTCAGACTATTTACCATGTTCGGCAGGAGAGAGTGGCGAGTATAAACACCGTGTGGTATGGCGCAGACTTGGTTCGGCCCGTGACCGGGTTTTTGAAGTCTCGTCTAGTGCGGCGATGCGTCACGTTTGGGTTGATGCTTTCATTAATCATTTGGGGGTTGCCAGATGAGTAGCACAGGTCCTACTGGAATGTTTGGTGTTCCTCCATTAAGGACACCAATATATGAGTCAGAAGAGGACATGCTCAAAGGGCGCATGACCCGCCCATGGCAGGAATGGTTTTTACTTATAGGTGGCGCAGGTAGACGTACCGATTTAAGCCTCGTTTCCAAGGGAGTTTGCAATGCCCCGAATACTGCAATCATTGCAACACGAGATCCCAATGGTATGATCAGGCTGACAATCGGAGCCGACGTACCTACCATAAATGGTAACACTGCGATTAGAACCCAATTTCAGATTTCAAAAAATTCCGACTGCAGCGATCCTTTTTACGATAAATTTGGGCCCTCGCCGTATCATGATACATACTTGACATCCGACATTGCTACTTTTTATTATCGCGCCCGCGTAGAAAATATAAAGGGTTGGGGTGATTGGTCAGCAATAAAGTCGGTCACTACGGCTGATGAAATCCTTGCGTCTGATAGTGATATTTGCAGCGCTCCACAGAATGTTACCGTCAAGGCTGCCGATGAATATCCAGAAATCAGCGGCATCGAGCTTGTTGTGGAGTGGGATCCTCCTGCTGTCAATAATGCCACGATATTTGGCTATGCTGTAGAAGTCTACACGTCGGCGGATTTTCCTGAACGGGATGTTATTTTGAGTGGCAACACTGGTTCTAGCACTCTTGGCTCCAAAATTCTTACCGACCCAAACAAAACATTTACAGCACAGCTTGAAGGAAAAACCATATGGATATATTCCTCGGAAACCGGTGCTGATGGCTATCATGTTCGCAGCACCGGTAAAATTGTTTCGGTGGATTCCGAACACCAGATAACACTGGATAGCCAAATCCAGCTTGGCGGTGATGATTTGGCATACGAAATCATTACACCAACCTGGGAATTGGTAACATTTGCTAGTTCTGTTCCAACCAATCTATTATCATCGACCGCTCCAGCACCACAAAGTCATTTCAGGTACGTGGTTAGTAACATAGGTATAGGTACATGGTACGTTAGGGTGCGGGCCGCGAATGCTTTCGGTCTCGGTTACTGGTCGTCTGTCGTTGGTCCGGTTTCGACAAGCGGTATCACAGAACAACAAATAGCAAATGGTGCCGTTTCAATTACAAAGTTCGCAAGTGGCATCAGGCCAGTTGAGATCGTGGACAATCTGCCAACTGAGGGTAATTTTGAGGGTAGAATTGTTTATTATAACGGAAAGCTTTATCGTTATCACAATGGTGCATGGACCACTTATGTAGAGAGCAGTGATATTATTGGACAAATTGTAGCCGATCAGATAGCGAATGCAGCAATTACAACCGCTAAGTTTGCCCAGGGCATCACTCCGGTCGAGATTGTTGATGCTCTGCCTATATCCGGAAACTATGTGGGCCGTATTGTCTTTTTAACTACCGATAATAAACTCTATAGATTTGATGGAGAGGAATGGACCACTTATGTTGAGTCCTCTGATATTATCGGGCAAATAGTATCCGATCAAATAGCCGATGCAGCCATTACGGAAATAAAATTGGCAACCGGTGCCGTAACGCAGGATAAAATAGGTACGGCTGCTGTTAATGAAATCAAGCTGGCTACCGGCGCGGTGACAGAGAGTAAGATATCTGATGGCGCAGTTACCGCAGGTAAGATAAGTTCAGGAGCCGTTGATGTAACCAAGTTCGCTTCTGGCATACGGCCTGTAGAGATTGTAAGTTCTTTACCCAGTCCTGGCACCGCTGGACGCATTGTCTTCCTAACTACAGACAACAAACTCTATCGTGATACCGGAAGCGCGTGGACGGCTGCAGTACCTACTTCTGATTTGAGCGGCACTATAGATACCGGTCTACTGGCCGACGACGCTGTTACCAGCGATAAGTTGGCCGAGGATGCTGTCAGTTCGTCCCACCTGATTGCCGGAAAGTCGGCAGATCTTATAGCCAGTCAGTATAAGACTTTTCAGGAGACATTCGACTGTACCATAGATGAATTTAACGCTAGATGGCACAATTATGCTGGAAACGGAGAATTATCCATAGAATCAGGTGGATTGACTGGCGGTAAGGTATTGCGAGTTGGAAATAATAGCGGAGACGATGAAGCATGGCTGGTTTATAATAAAAGTATTCCATATGACGAGAGTAAACTTTACAGAATAAGATGTAGAATACGCAGGTTGGAAGGAAGTGGTACCTGTTATTTAGGTATAGCCGGTAGAGATGCTACCGATACTCATTGGGTTAATGTGGAAGGAAATAATATCGTAAGCTCACAGCATTATATCGCAGCCACTGGGTGTTCTCCCTCATCGGATTGGACCATTCATACTGGGTATTTCAAAGGGAGAGCATCCGCCGGATCGTACGATGAACACCCTGATCCAAATTACCCTGCTAAGCTACATAACAACGTTCGTTATTTCAGACCACTAATACTGGTCAATTATCCGCATAAGGCTGGAATTTATGAGATTGATGAATTTTCCATTGACATAATTCCAGAAAATCTTGATCAAATAGCCGATGGTGATACTTACGGGAGGGTTCTTGCATCGAATATTTCTTCCGGGCTGGTTGATCTATCGGCCTGTACTGGCACGATTACCACAACGCAAATTGCCGATGATTCAATAAGCACACCTAAGCTTCAGGCTAATTCCATCACTGCTGCAAAAATCGCCGCAGGACAAATCGGTACTGACCACCTTGCTGTCAACTCAGTTACCGCAGGAAAAATAGCTGCCGGGGCCGTAGGCGCCGAGCAAATCGCGGCCAATGCAATTACAGCCAGTAAATTGGCCGTAGTTAGCCCATCAGCTTTCCCCGATCCATATCTGACACAAACAGATTTATGGTATCTCGGCAGTCCTGGCGGTACATGGACTTTTGTAGACTGGGAAAACGATCCAAATAACGCAGCCTACAAACTTGGAGTGCCAAGATGCCTGAAGGGCTACAGCAGCGGACAACCGTACGTTGAATGGACTCAAATGTATGGCAGGGCGGTACTGGCCATACCGACAAAGAGCAGATATTTATATTTATCGGCAGTAGGCTATAATGCCGGGAGTAATTCAAGTATCGCCGTTCTATGCTGGGAATGCAACCACAATCAACAATACGTCACTGAGTCACATCTTACATGGGCTGTAAGCGAAGGACCATCCAGAAAATCCATGAGGGTGGAATTAAATTCAAACACTGCCTATGTGTATATTGAAGTACGATCATATCCAAACCATTCGGGCGAGTGGGCTATTTCTGATATACAACTTGCGTTTGCCGCTTCTGCAGAACTTATCGTTGACGGAGCAATTACTACAGACAAGCTAGCTGCCAACTCTGTGACAGCGTCTAAAATCGCCGCTGGTTCAATCACCTCAGACCATCTTGCTGCCAACTCTGTAACAGCCGGGAAAATAGCGGCGGGAGCCATAGGCGCTGACCAGATTGCTTCTGGGGCTGTAACTGTCGGTAAGATAGGTGCCAATGCGGTTGAGACAACTAATATTGCCGATGGTGCTGTTACCACGGATAAAATTTACGCTAATGCAGTTACGGCATCTAAAATCGCTGCTGGTTCAATTACGTCGGACCACCTCGCAGCCAACTCTGTAACAGCCGGGAAAATAGCGGCTGGTGCTGTTAGCTCCGATCAAATTGCAGCAGGTGCTGTTACAGTAGGTAAAATAGGCACTGGTGCTGTAGGAACTACAAACATAGCTGATGGTGCCATCACCACAGATAAGATTTATGCCAATGCCGTGACTGCAGCAAAAATAGCCGCAGGCGCAGTCGGTACTAATCAACTTGCTGCCAATGCTGTAACAGCAGGGAAAATATCAGCAGGTGCTGTTACAGTAGGTAAAATAGGCACTGATGCTGTAGGAACTACAAACATAGCTGATGGTGCCATCACCACAGATAAGATTTATGTCAATGCCGTGACTGCAGCAAAAATAGCCGCAGGCGCAGTCGGTACTAATCAACTTGCTGCCAATGCTGT
>Ga0209720_1001282_pt1 | contig 21909 bp, 13 predicted proteins | sample AD_JPNMR3_MetaG_FD_184426 | JGI IMG/M metagenome (GOLD analysis project Ga0209720, IMG submission 184426) | Active sludge microbial communities of municipal wastewater-treating anaerobic digesters from Japan - AD_JPNMR3_MetaG (SPAdes) (version 2) | ecosystem: Engineered > Bioreactor > Anaerobic...
AGGGAATAAGTGTATATCATGAGTGGGTAGCTGACGGTTCGGCGATTACAATACCTGAGGAGCTTCCTGAAAATAACGGCTTGGTATCCTTATCGGCGGATGAGGTTTTCCAGATGAAGCAGGGTGAAGAAGGAGCATTCACCTTCTATGTCAGCAATCTTTTAAGCATGACGGAATATAGGATCATAATTATGCCAAGGGTATTGATGGGAACAGGGGAGCATGAGCTACTGCGTGATATACAGACCCATTATGTTCCCGACAGCTTTCTTACCCTTAAAAGGACACCGGTTATCGAAATAGATGCTATATATGCATCAACTAATTTCATTAACTTCTATGGTGTGTCAGTTAATGATCCTGATAAGGCCGTGGTGAAATATCCTGTCACAGTTATGGTATACGATGAGGAAGGACGGCAGGTATCGGTTGTAGATATTATGTCGGAGGATAAGGTGGAGCTGATTGAATTTGCAAAGCTTGAACAGGGTAAGCTTTATACCTTCAGATTCTTTGCCTATGAGTTCAATAATGGCACCACTATGGCAACATATCGAAGAAATTATGAATTGTATTACTCCGAGCTTTTTGAAAGCAAGCAATACCTTCAGGTGGCAACCAGGGAATCAATAACAGGCTCCATTAGGCTTTTGCAGCTGAACAGAAATAAAATAAATTACCAGAGAGATTATTTGGTAAGGGATGGATACATAAAGAGCCACACCAATAAAGTAACCATATATAACGGCTACAGATTTACAAGCAACAGTGTCACCAGGGCAATGTACAGCCTTGAGGTTGATTTCGAAAACAAGATGAATGGTTTCCAGATTTACTACAGCTATATTAATCCTACAAGATACTGGATCTATCTTGAGAACCCGGAGGCTAATCCCAGTGCCCGGCCTATAGGCTCTACTAACGTATCCGAGAAAACTATAAGTTCTGAATATGCCCGTTGGTCTAATGTGGAGCTGTTTGAAAACGGCTTGGAGCTTACCGGTAAGCATACAATATATATTGTAGCTGATACCGGCGGCAATGGCGGAATTAACTGCCTGTTTGGCATTAGATTCGTAAATGCGGAAATTTGTCCAGAGGACAAATATTATGCAAATATGGAAGTTACTATCACTGATGTAAATAAAGAGCTGGCAGATGCTACATATTTGCTGAATATCTATAAAGACGGTGTCAGGAAAGAGGTAATCAGACATACATGGAGCAGAAATCCTGACGATACATACACACTGGATATTTACAAAAGGAATTCCGAGAATGTGGAATATTTAGCTGAGTCAAAGATAATTGACGGTTCGGAAAGAAGCATTTATACAAACCTCTACTATGAGGTGGATAAGGGTTATCACACCTATCGCTTTGAGCTTTTTGTACGGGTATTTACTTATGAAATCAGGCTTGGCTCTGAGGAATTTACCACTGAGCAGGAAATTATTGGGATAAAGACTGAGGAGGATTTGCTGAATGTCCGCTTCGGTCTGAACAAGAAATATTATGTCCTGAATGATATAGAGGCAAGCACTCAATTATACAGGATTAGCAATTATGATGAATTCCAGGGTGAACTGGATTTCAGAGGACATAAGCTTATCTATAACAGCAAAAATGCGTTCCTGTATAAAATAGGCAGCAACGGCAAATTAAAGAACATGGTATTTACCTATAATGATGCATGGGGTAAGGAAACCGAGCAGAATGCAAACTACCTGATATATGCCAATCTTGGAAAAATACAAAATATAATGCTGATATTAAATAACGGAAATGCCGGTGAGGTCTACAGAAGTGATGTATCCGGTTTTATCTTACATAATTATGAAAGCGGCATTATTGAAAACTTTGTAGTCAAGCTTAAGGATCCCTATATTGCCACAAATTATGTTGCAGGACTTGTGAGCTATAACAGAGGTATAATCAGGAACGGTTATATCTATGGTCAACCGATAAAAATGACCAATTACCTGAATTTGACAGAACAGCAATACTCTGCAGACAATTATATCGGTGGACTAGTAACCTATAACAGATCGGGTGGAATAGTAGAGAATGTATACACATTAATTGATATTCATACAAGAGAAAATCTGTCCGCAAATGACAGTGTTGCTACAATAGTTTCAATAAATTACGGTGAAATAAGGAACAGCTTTTCTGTCGGCGATGTATATTATGCCGGCAAAATCCGCAAGGATTATGGACCGGCCTATCGAAACGCAAGAACCACCAGTATGGCAAGTAACGTATTCTACCACTCTGATGAGGATTATGGGAATACAAATAACACATGGATAGCAAAGCCGGTTCTCCATGACAGATTATGGTATGAGCATTTGTTCAATGATCCTCATAGCAGCAAGAGTAACCAGTTTGATTTGACTCCTGTCAGATTGGGCTTCTATCCTCATGTTAAATTATCCGGTCTGATGCCTGCACAGGAGTATATACCTCTGCCTGCACTGACGACCGATAGTAGGATTGAAATATTAAGCAGCAAGGTGATCGAGCAGGGGGACGAATATGCCAAGGCCATTATTACATTCAGAAACCCTGATAAACTGGAGATTACCGGAATAAATGTGCGCTGGTTAAATACAGAAATACTTTCTCAGGAGGAGGACGGGGATTTTTACAGGGTTACAGTACTGCTCACCCTGCCTGAGGTAACCAAGTACTATTCCGAGTATGTTATTACATCCTTTAAATACTCATTGGGCTTTTCTTATCTTGAATATACCAAGGAGTATTATGATGAAGAAAAGGCACCTACCATAGCGGCGGAATTTTACATGCCTATATCCTCATTTGAGGAGTGGGTTATAATAAAGAACGATTATGAGCAGAACTATCGCCTGATAACAAACATCGACTTTAATTACCGTGCTCCTCGGGACATAGTATTGCCTGGTGATCTTACTGTGGTTGATATAAGTACTGAAAATGCCATTAAGGACGCCTTCAGGGGAAAGCTTGACGGAAACGGCTTTAGAATCAGATTTGTTGATACAGGCGAATATGGATATGTTATCGGTAAATTACTGGGCACTGTTAAAAACCTGACCGTAGAGCGTTTAAATCTTAAGGGCGGTAACAGTCTTTACAAGGGATTTATAGGCAGGATGCTGGAGGGCTCAGTTGTAGACAATGTACATATACTGGGCATGGAAGCTATAAGCTACCAGCATTGCGGCGCAATAGCAGGAGATGCATATGCAGCCAGCATTGTAAACTCATCCGCCCATAATGTGGTTATCAAATCCAGTGCAGACGGCAGCTATACACAATCTATAGGCGGCCTGCTGGGACGACACAAGGCAAACAGTGCAGGCTCAATATACGGAGATATAAAGATTTATAACTCCTATGTGGACGGAGTAGATATTGAGGCATTATCCGCGGGTGATATCGGAGGCGTCGGCGGTCTGGTAGGGCTAATCAGGGCAAGTGCCGAAATAAATAATGTATATGTAGTAAACGGAAGCATTAAAACAGTGTTCAAGAATGCAGGCGGTCTTATAGGTTCAGTCGACACATTGACAACGTCTGATGCATCACGTTATATCCTTAAGAACTTCTACGTGGATGTGGATATACATACCACTACTGACAGGGCAGGAGGAGTTATAGGCTATACATATATTGATAACTCCGAGGACAGTGTAAATGGTCTTGTACTTGGAGATGTATCCTCCACAATGCGTGATGCGGTAGAGGTCGGGAGATTTTTCGGATACAACCATTATCCTTACTCCAATATATATGGCTATGAGCTGTCCAGGGTTAACGGGGCCATAAATAACGATAAGGATGCCTTACGCTACAGCGAGCTTACTGATCCGGCTACATATATGCCGGGCGGCAAGCTGTATTGGGAGGACGCCTTTGAAATTAATCCTGACAGCATAGCATTGGGCATCATGCCAAAGCTTATGGATTACATGGGGAAAAATCTTGTTCCCTACCAGGAGGATTATTATGTACCTCAGAATCCTATTAAGGTAAGTAATGTTACAAGCAGGAACTACAGTACTGGCGAATTGTTTGTAGTACAGATAGAAACACAGCACAATCCTGCAATAAGCGTGGAGGGAGCAAGCTTTGACGGCCTGATACCTGCCGGTCTGGCCGACGATGTCAAGATAGTGAGAAATGATGAGGGTACAGTAACCTATCTTGAGTATATCCTGAAATTGAATGGTTATTTTGATGCTTACTACCTTACAGGGCTGTCATATAAGGATGCAGGTGGTGAAGAGCCGAATGCTGTGCTGGTACAGGAGGAGCATCTTAGCGTCGGAATTGCTCCCCAATACCTTGAGATTAGCTCCGCCGACGACTGGAATCAGAAGATGGCATCCGAGAATTTCGGATTAATGGGCTATAATGTTAAAGTTATAGGAGATTTGGATTTCAGCGCATATAATGGGGCAGCGGCCAGGAATGTAATAGTTAACAATCTGATTGGCTCCGTACCGGATGAAGGTCAGTGGAAGGCTGTCAAAAATATCCATATGACAACAACAGAGCCGTTGATAGCTGCAGCATATGGCAAGATATCCTATCTGAGCTTTGAAAATATTATATATAACAAGTCAGATAGCAGCTTTACTGAAACCTTTGGCCTCTTTGGTTCCGTGACGGGAGCAATAGAAAACGTCAAGTTCTCAAATATCGATATAAATGCCAAAAACAGCAATTATGTAGGTATTGCAGGAATATCGTACGGAAACAACAATTCCATATACATGGAAAATGTCAATATCAAAGCGGATTACAGCTCAATACCTGCAAAAAGAGGAGCAGGAGGCCTGGTAGGCAGACTGTCGGGTTCGGCATCAGTCAAAGATACCAAAGCCAACAACATAGCTGTTGAAGGCAGAGGATATGTCGGTGGCCTTGTAGGTGTTCAGGAGGACGGCAAGAACCTGTGGAACAACGAGGTAAATAACGCTCTTGTATCCTCCATATTGTCCAATGATTCCAAATCATATATAGGAGGCATAGCCGGTTATGTACCAACCTCAACCTTATCCAGAACCTTTGGCAACAACAGAGTTTATAACTCGGTTATACTTGGCAGCAACTATATAGGTGGTATTGTCGGACTGGGAAGTACTACAGGAGATGGTCTGCTGACCGAGTATGAGGATGATTCTTACAGGACACAGGTTGATAATGTGTTTATTGTAGGACTAGGACACTCGGTCGGAGGTGTGGCCGGAGTATGCAGTGTAAAGAGAGCCGAGGTAAGAGATTCAATAATATATGGATTATATAATGTAGGTGGTGTTACAGGCAGCGGTTCCGCCATATACTCATATTGCCTGGATTCTGTGATATCTACTCCATATGATAAGGAGGATATCAATCAGCAAAATATTAAATTCCAGAATGCGGTCAGAAAAAGGATTAACGAGGTTGGCGCAGATTCAAGAGCCGGTATAGTATTGAATTACCTGTTATCTGATTCAAGGATTAACACATACTCAAATCTGCCCAGCAGCGGCAGCAATAACAGTATTATAGGTGGTATCAGCGGAAAAACTATATCTGCATGGAGTACAATTTCAGCCAACTGTACAGTGGGTGCCTTTGGTGCAAGGGATGTAGGCGGCATTGTAGGAAAGACGGAGGCAGGCTCGTTTGAGTATTGGCCATATCGTGTTGTAAGCAACGGCAGCTTCAGCAGCAATGTATATGGTGCAAGCAATATAGGCGGTATAGTAGGTAACAGTACGAGAAGCTATATTGCCAACTGCTATAGCAACTCTGATGTAACAGCCACTAAGGAAAATGCAGGCGGAATAGTCGGCTATATCAAAGGGGCGGTTTCAAATCAGGGTGAAACACCATATGTCAGCAAGGTTTACTATGCCGGTAGGGTAACAGCTCCCAGCTACGCAGCCGGAGTCGTTGGTGGCATGGGCCAGACCATGTTCAGCTTAAATGACGGCTGGCTTATGATAGGCGATGTAGTCGTACAAAATGCTGCCGGCAAGGGTGATTTCTTTATCAACAAGATGGCTAATGATATAAGCAGTATCAGAAAGGCCATGGTATACAAAGGCAGCAGCATCACCTTCGGTGAGACTCCCAATACGGCTGAGGAATACTTTAGCTCCAACCCCAACAGTGAAGTGACGCTTGCAGACACTGCTACATTGCAAAACAAGAATACATATACTGGATATCTTGGCTGGAATACCGAGACTGCGTCATCCCCCTCAAGGTTTTATAATTACAGTGGCTTGACGGATGGTTATATGCCATACCTGACACATGCACCTGAAAATGATTACAATTGGTCAAGTGCGGTAACGATAATGAATTATCAGAAGGGCTATAAGCCTGATGATGAGGATCCTACAAAGCCTGCGGTGGATGAAAATGGCAAATATATATATAAAAGGATAGATGAAAAGGGTGGAATCCCTATTCCGGGTGCCGGTAAAACAATCATAAAAAGAACTGTTTTATCAAAAAACCTTGTAACAATGCCAAGACCTGAGGTCTATACCTCCGATGCGGATAAGGTAAATATAGAATTTACTGCTAAAGATCAGGAGGCTATCCTTGCTGTTTATGCAGGAGGAATCCTGGTAGCCGAGACTGATATCGACAGAAGAACCTTTACCATAAAATATGATTTCAGAAGCGAGCTGGAAATCGTCATCAGAAAGGAAGGCAAGGAAAATAAATATAGCTTCTGGCCGGAGGACATTGCAAGAAATGTTATGACCTGGGAGGCAGATTATTATTATATTACCGGCGGTGGAATAGCAGGAAGCAAGGAGCTTGCCGGAACATTTGTCAACATCTATAACGGAAAGGCTCTGAGTGCCGATGGCAAGGTATATGATCTGAAGACAGCCGAGCCTATAGATTTTGCAGGCACTACCAGAATGGCTGACAGTATTATGCCTTTGCACAGCTTTAGCTATGACGGCTACATGATAGATACGTTTGCCAACTATTCGGTTGTTGATGGTACCGTCCGGAGCAATATGAGGCTGTATGTGAAGAACGGCGAGGTTACTGCCGTATCCTCGTATTTGGATGTGGTTAAGGACAGCATTGTAATAGACAACTATAATGGAGACAAGTATTGTATTGTGCTGGCCGATGGCATGATTGTAAATATGACCGACAGTAAGGTAAATATGCCTAAGGAATTTATCAATGAAGACATCCAGTATATGACCCATAATATTAACAGTAACAGCCATATCCTGCTTGTGCGTTATTTTGATGGAGCGGTAGCCGGCTTTAACTACATAACAGGAGAGCTTCTTCCGATAGTAAGTCCAAGGGGTACTAGCACCAACCTCATTGACCCTAATGCAGTCAGGAGGAGAACAGCCAATACATCCATGACTAACTTTGCCGATCTCTATAAGGATGCCATTCTTTTTGAAACAAGCCTTGATGGGGCAGGCTGGGCTGAGATTAACGGAAGTAATATTAACCTTGGCTGGGCTGTACCTGAGAAAGGTTTGCTTACCGAATATGACAAAGCATTAATGGACTTTGAAGAGGACCTGCCTATAGAAAGGTTTGATGATCCAAACAGCCCGTATTTTGACGGCTTTGCCAATGCTGATTTACTTTCACCTGAAGAGGTGGCAGGAGAGAATGACGGCAATACAGGCAATAGTGATACAGCAAATGGCGTCGGTAAGGAATTGACGGGAATAGCTGATTCAGGTGAAAACGCCTTACCGACAGATGCGGATCAGGCAAGCCAGGACGCTGCTCCTGCTGATAAGGATATAGTCGGGCCGGATAAGCCTGCCGAGGATGAGGCAGCAGGCGGAGGAGACGGAGATGTTTGGGACGAGCTTGCAGATGATGAAGCTGAGTCAGGTGAAGACGGGTTTGCGTCTGATGAAGCCGAGTCAGATGAAGACGGGCTTGCATCTGAGGTTGATTCTGATGATGTGAGTGCTGACGAAGCTGCAGCTGTTGATGAGCTTAACGAGGATAAAGCTCCATCCGATCAGGATACAGAAGATGAAGCTACAGCAGATGATGATAAGAATAATAGCGACGATGAGAGCGAAGGCTCGGAAAAGGAGAGCAAAAAGGCTGCAAATGAAAAAACAACCAAGATAAGGCTTGTACCGGTTTATGATGTTGTTGAAACAAGGTATTTATTATATGAAGAAAAGGATTTACTGACCAGGGAAGATAAGGAGCTTGTTTCAGTCAATGAAAAGCTGGAGAAAACCGGGCGTATGGTTGATTATCGTCCAAGGAGTAATGCTGACATCAGCTCACCGGGGGACAGCAATGTTTATGGATATATCCTACTTTCAATAGCCATAACCGGTGTCGCATTGCTACTGGGCTATCTGCTGTACAAAAAGCACAAGGAGGCTATGCTATGAAACTGAAAGGTATTGTGTTGACTCTTTCCGGTATTGTTTTAGTAGCATTAATTTTGTTCATGACCAAATTGGCAATAGATAGCAACAACCATTACCTGAAGCAATATTCACAGGCCTGTCTTGGAAATGAAACGGATAAAGTGGCGCAAAAAATCGGTATATATATGGAAGGCAGACATAATAATATATGTCTGCTTTCCGAAATGATTTCAGAAGAGCTGCCACAGCTGTCTGCGGAGGAATACGACAGTAGCTTGATGGAAAGCGGCCGCTTAATTGAAATATTAAAGGATGTGGCAGAGTCCTTATCCCTCAGTGATATAATGATCTGCAATATCCAGGGCAGCGGATTCGGCTTGGATGGTGAGGAATATAAGCTGGATTCATGCATGCTCTATCAAAAAGCGCTTCTTGGAGAAGCAGCGGTTGCATACACTGATTTCTATAATAATGGCGGCAGTCTGGCGATAGTTGATTCGGTACCGGTTAAGCGTGACAATGAAGTAATTGCAGTAATAAGAACCGCAACAGATCCGGAGATACTAAGAGGGCTGATATCCATGACCACATTTCGAGGCAACGAGGATGTGTTTATTATAGAGCGGGACGGAGATATCGTTTTGTCGACATCAGATATGGTAATTGAAGCCAATAATATACTTTCATTATTGGATGAAGAGGCTGAGGATTACCAGTCGGTGCTTCAGGTTATCAATCAGGGAAAAAGCATACTTTCTGAGCTGAATATAAATGATGAGAAGCATTACATCTACTACCGGGGAATTGATGGAGCAGGCAAACTGGGGGTAATTAGCATTATTCAACAGAAACTGCTGGCAGAAGCATACAGCAGTGCAAATACCTCGGAGGTCGACCGCTTGCTAGCAACAACAGCAATTCTGTCTTCTGCAGGCATCATAATTCTGATAGCTGTATCGGTTTATGAAATTGCGAAAAGAAGGAAGGCGGAGTTTATTGCTTATAATGATCCGATAACCGGTGGTATGAACTTCAATAGCTTCAGAAAATTCGCCTTAAGGAATATTCAGAAGAAAATAAATGATAAATTTGCCGTTGTGCAGATGGATATTGATAAATTTGACTATCTCAGGGAATTCTTTGGTCAGGATGAAATCAAGCGCCTGCAGAAATGTATAGCGGAAGTACTGGAGGCCAATATGCAGGATGATGAGCTCTTTTGCAGACAAAGCTCGAAATATTTCAATATCCTGCTCAAATATCACAATAAAGAAGAACTGGCAAATCGAATTGCGTATTTAAACACCCTAATCAAAAACTATGAGGAGGAGAGAAGGGACAGTATTAAATATGAATTTATTCTGAGATTTGGCATCTACCTGGTGACAGAGGATGATAATGATGTCGAGCATATGGTTGATAAGGCTAATCAGGCACTGCTGCATATTAAGGATGACCGAAGCAATCTGTTGAACTTCTTCTCCAATTCCATGTATGACAGGCTTCATGATGAAAACGTAATTAAGGAAGGAATGTACAGGGCGATAGAAGAAAAGGAATTGGTTCTTTATCTCCTGCCGAAGTATGACCTTAAAACCGGCCTGCAGGTAGGGGCGGAGGCTCTTGTAAGATGGTTGCATCCGGAAAAGGGGCTTATGTATCCCGGCCGATTTATAAGTGTATTTGAAAAGACCGGCTTTATCGGAAAAATGGATATGTATATGCTGGATCAGATGTGCAGCCTGCTTAGAGATTGGACCAAAAAGGGCTACCGTCCTATGCCTCTGTCGCTGAATATATCCAGGCTTAACCTCTATGATCCCAATTTCATCAAGAATGTGCTGGAGATAACTGAAAAATACGGTGTTCCTACGGAATTGCTGATATTTGAGATTTCTGAGGAGTCAATACAGGACAATATGGAGCTGGCGGCAGGCTTTATCAGAGAATTCCGGAAGCATGGCTTCATAGTATCCATCGATAATTTTGGTACAGGCAACGTCTCCCTGGATACTCTTTATCATATTCATGTGGATGAGCTCAAGCTGGATAAAAGCTATATTCAGGAGGCGGAGAAGTCCGACAGAGGTCTGATGATTATACAGGGTATAATAGAAACCGCAAAGAGACTGAATATCAAGGTGGTATCCCAGGGAGTCATGAGCCAGAAACAGGCAAAGCAGCTGGGAATGATGGGCTGCGATATGCTGCAGGGATTTGTGTTCTCGGAACCCCTTCCTGTCAATGAGTACGAGGACTATGCCTATGGACCGAGAGCATTGGAGAATAAAATAAGGGTATAAGAAACCTCCCGGTGGTCAGATATCGTACCTGCCGGGAGGCTTTTGCTGTGAATGCTTTGCTCAATAATTACCTGGGTGAAATATGAAATCTTAATATTATTTATGTGCGTTTTTTAGCTGTTGCCAGGGACCAAATTGAAATGATACCTTTGTGTTTTCATATCCTAAAATATGCTTGATTATTACAATAGCTGCTATAAGCATGCTGCCGTAGCGAACGCCGGGAATTGGACAATAGCAAAAGCTGTATATGGCAAATAATGCATATGAAATAATGCAGCGAACGCCGTCCGGGCGGATAATTACAAAAAAGGTAAAGAAAAAAAGAGGAAGGGCCAGAGCAAGTACTATATAGCTGCTGGGTATCAGGCCCAATAAACAGCCGAAGGACGAGGCAATTGCCTTGCCACCATGCCAGTTAAACAGGGGGGCGGTGGCATGTCCTGGAACAGGGGCTGCCAGAACCGGTATAAAATACAAGCTTTCAATATCCAGATATTTTACCGCAAAATATACCGGTACAAATCCCTTTGCAACATCCAGGAAAATTGCCGGGATACCGTATTTTACTCCAGCCTGTTTGATTATATTTGCAGCACCGGGATTTTTGTCGTCACTTATTTCCATAATATCGATATTGCAAAAATATTTGCCAATCATATAGCTGTACAGGATACTTCCGGATATAAAGCCTGCAGCAATAAAAAGAATATATTGCATCAAGAGACACCTCCCTACCTTCCATTCAGCTCAGTAAGAAGCCTGTATATTTTGTCGCAGCTGTCCCTGACTATGTTTTCCTTCTGTGCCTGTATAATTTTGCATCTGTAAAAATCATCGGAGCATATTTTTGCAGCAGCCTTTAGCTGCCTTATAATGTATTTGCTTGAAAATGACATAAAGCGGCTTTTGAAAAACTCGGCATTTTTGCTTTCGCAGCCCGGGATTGGAGCCGTATGAATTATCGGGATATTTTTTATGGCTGCCTCCGTACTGCTTAGCCCGCCCAGCATTTCAATCTCCAGAAATGATTGGTATGTATAGAATGTTGCAGCTTAAGATGCAGGAATTTGAACCTGTAAAACAACATTTTGATTCACAAATAATCGGAAATACATTTGAAGGAGTTGCAACTTGTGCAATTAGGATTCCAGAACAAATAAAGTTTGCGGGTTATGCGTATATTGCTCCTGACTTCGATATAAATGGTAAAAGAATTAAACATACAAAAAAAGGAATTATGCATAGAATTGCAGTTACTATTTTTCCAGAAACGACACAGTCGTGGCTATTATTAAGTTGCCTTGAATCGGAGAAACATATTTATGAAAAATTATTTAATCAGCTTAAATCCGCTTCAATAGAGAAGCTTAAATTTTATTTAAATATGGTTTTACCACTATATTCTGAGAATATGGTGCTTAGCCCTACGTTGTGGAGAGCCTGGGATGAAGAAACAAAGATGGCTTATACATATTATGCTAATATTCATGGTCCTGAAGCAATGCGAATGGGGATGTGTATCGGATATGGACTAAAGAATGCTGCAAGAGACAAATCTGAAAAAGTATAAGGATAGTGTCTTGTCAAGTGGTGTAAAATGATTTCTACTTTATCTTCCCTTCGTTTCATTTATGTAAGATAGCAATCGGAGCTAATGAAAACCCATTAGCCTGTGTAAGCTTTTCCATAGATTCTAAACTGAAGTATCGCCGCCCTACCTGCCATTCATCGTTCTGCTCCATAAGCATAGTACCTACAAGGCGAATAACGGCATCACGATTAGGAAATATGCATACAACATCAGTCCGACGGCGTATCTCACGATTAAGCCGTTCCAATGGATTCGTAGAATGAATCTGTATCCAATGCTCACGGGGAAAGGCCATATACGCCAATATATCCTCTTCGGCTGCTTCAAGGATTTCCATTGCTTTCGGAAAACGCCCCCTCAGTTCATCTACCACATGTCTTAGCTGTTCCCTTGCGGATTCCTGATCATTTTGTGCAAAAATGGTGCGTATGATTGAGGAGACCATTCCTTGGCACTTCTTCGGCACTTGGCTTAATACGTTCCGCATAAAATGTACTCGGCATCTTTGCCATGTGCTCCCGGTTAAAACCTTCTTTATGGCGGATTTTAACCCCTCATGGGCATCACTTACAACTAACTTCACCCCCTTTAAGTCCCCTTGCTACAAGCTTTCTCAGAAACTCTTCCCAAAAAGCTCCGTCTTCACTCATGCCGACATCAAAACCTAGTATCTCTCGTTCACCGGACTGATTTACACCTACGGCTATTACAAGTGCCATACTGCATACTCTTCCACCTTCACGAACCTTAGGAAAAGTAGCATCAAGCCAAAGATAAGGGTATTCTCCTTCGAGTATGCGGTTCTTGAACTCGGTGACAAAGCCATCCAATTGCTTGCTGATCCTGGAAACTTCGCTTTTATCCATCCCTTTAATTCCGAGAGATTCTACCAACTCATCTACTTTTCTAGTGCTGACACCGTGCACATAAGCTTCCTGCACCACATTTAATAAAGCTTTTTCTGACATCTTCCGAGGCTCTAATAAACTTGGGAAATAGCTTCCATGCCTCAATTTGGGTATGCTTAACTGTAACGTACCAAGGCGAGTATCCCATTCTCTTTGTCGGTATCCATTACGATGATTGTTCCGATTCTCACTTCGTTCATACTTTTCCGCACCGATCATCGACGTAACTTCCGCATCCATCAGAGCATTGATTAACAGCGTAAGCGCTTCCTTTAAAAAATCCTTATCTTTTTCAACAACATACTTGCTAAGTTGCTCTAAAAGTGACATTCTATTTTTAGTAGCCACGGTATGACCTCCTTTACTTTATCTTTTTTGTTTGAATCTAATAAAGTAAAAATCATATCGTGGTTACTCTTGTCAAGCATACTCCACGAAATTTACACCACTACTTAAGACTATAACCCTAACACATATCGCGTAACTTACCAAATTTTAGAACCTAATGGTAGTGTTATCAACGGTAAGTCTTTTAGTAATGATATATCAAATGAAAAGGTTACATTAGACTCATTAGGGTATGATGAGTTTATTGCATATATTGCAGGTGATGGCACGAATAATTATAAGGCTTGGGGTTCATTCCATTACTAAGTATTAACTATAATAAACATGGAGGAATCATATAATGAAAAAATACTTGTTGCTTTGCTTGAGTGTACTGATGGTATTTCAAATGAATGCGTATGCAGTTTCTTTTGACAATAAGTCATTACCATCAGGAGATCTCTCCGTTATAAAACCCCAAATGACTTATATAATAAAAGCTAGTTGTAACTTAACTATCACGGCTGATGGACAAGCGCAAGTGGAAAGCAGTATTGTTGGTTACATTGGTGTTACCGGCGTAGAGATAAAAGCAGAATTGCAGCAATATAAGAATGGAGTTTGGAGTTCCATTAATAGTTGGACCAAATCAAGTAACAATTACAGATTGAACCTTGCGGAATCCACTCAAGTATCAAAAGGTTATTCGTATAGAGTTGTAGCAACAGTAACTGCTTATAGCGGAAATGACTCTGAAACCAGATCGATAGTAAGCGATGAAGATACATACTGATAGAAACACTTCCGATGCTATTATGATAACATCAGTTATTTGTTAACGATTATGGCGCCTGATAGCTTATATTGGAAAAATGCTGAGTAGAAACCAAGGTGCCAACTAAGATCAGGCAAGGCGGTGAAATTGTTGAAACCGCCTGTTTTTTCTGTCTGAAATCAGTGTTGCATTGAATGACCTTATGTTTTCCATTGAGCAATCTACATAATGAATGATTATGTCAACGTTGGAATCATTTTGCCCCCCGAATCTTTAATATGAACAGTGCAAAGACAACGCTGAGATAATAGAGTTCATGGAAGAGCTGGATTCGATGTCATAACCTCGCCGGGCATGCTCAATACCGCCTGCAGGTTCGTGACGATCCCGAAGTTCGCCGCGATGAAAGAAACCCATGGAAAAAGATTATGGAAGCTTTCACCGGAAGGGGTAATGTGATCATCCAGTAAATCGTTCCGACAATATCTCCGTCTGCTTATAAAATTTCTAATGTAATTTTTTCTGGTATATGATAATATGATAAATAATCCAATAATTCTGCAAAAATTGACCTGGCATTTACAGCCGGCAATAGGATTCTGTCTTTGGACGCTGTAATAGATCGGGCAACATAAACAGCTGGGGGAATAGCCATGTGTAATCTACCTGATCTTGTCGTAAATATTGCTATTGGTGGCTGTAATTGCGGGAATGTCCCCGAGGATATCCTGAAAAGGCAGGTTGACAGGGTCCTGTATGATACGATAGCATGCGCGCAGGAATTCAACAATCCGGATTATCGTTTTTCCGGTGCCGATATAAAAGTGAACCTGTTTTCAAACCCGTTCATGGCAGATGCTTTCTGGATCGATTTTGCCGACAGGGGGAACATGCCGCTCAATATCATTGTTCCCAATGACGAGAAGTCCGGCGAGTTCCGGACGCTGATCGATAAAGCCGGTTCAGTGACAAATATCGGCGCAGACAGTTTACGCTCGGCCGGAAGCGGTTCGGTAATGGCCGACTGGATAGCGGACCAGGCGGATCTTTCCATTTTTCTGTGGGATGGAAGGGAAGAATTCAACAGCCGTGAAATATGGACGCTGATCCAGGCGTGTAAAAGAAACAATATACCTTCCGTCTGGATAGATATCAATTCACCTGAAAGTATCTACTGGACACTGGATTCCTATTATGATGAATATACGAAGGCCAGGCTCCGGGAATATATTGCGAAATTATTCTGTGAGGACGGTGATGCCTTCGATCCTCCGAATGAAGCTAAAATTCCGCTATGGCAGCTGTGGGACCGCCTCTATGGCAGCTTTATGAAGAAGTATAGGGCTAAAGTCGAACCCGTCCCATATATCTGTGACAAAATCATGGCTAAGGAGCCGATCGAAAATGCCGTCGATGAAAAATGAGAACTAAAGCGCCGGCAGATAGTCGGCTGGTTTCATTATTTCGACGACAATGCGGTCACCTATTCACAGAAATACCGTACTTCGATCTACTTAAGATCTATAATGCCGTTTATTGCTACCGTGTTTATATCGGTCGGCTTTTATGCGGAAAGCATACTGGGGTTTATTTATCAGATCCCGTACAGCTATATCAGCCCATTGGCTGTTATCGCGGGAATCGGTTTCCTGATCCACGCCCTAATAAACTATTACATGTACGATTTGTCCGAAAATCCAAATGTGACAAGCTGGCATATCCGGTTTATCGACAACCGTTTCATTGCGGAGGTTTTGAGGCTGACAGCGCATTTTGCACCCTTCGGGATACCCGTGAACCACATTTCATCGTTGAACAGGTTCGGGAACAAGGTCTCTCAAAGGCCCCATATTTCAGGCGAACTGCGCAGGATCACAAAGAGCATGGAACCTGCGGACTTTGTGTTCGACCGGCATACGTCCGCAGATTTGCTGGAAAATCTCACTAATATGATAGACGACCAGATCGCTTACCATGACCGGACCTAAAAAGGTATGCCACCATCGTTTCCAGGCTGAAAAAATACTCGGCGGCTATTTTTGCGGTCGGGTTCGTCATAGTTGTTTTGCGCGGAGGCCTGCAGTTCGCGCTGGTTTATGCAAAAACTGACATTGCCCGCAATGGTATCAACCTGATCAGCTTTGTAAAATCCTTTGCCAACATGCTGGCCCTGATGGTCCCGTCATGGGCATCCTATTTCTCTCTTAAGCTTTCCCTGGGCAATTTTGAAGGCCTGGCAAGCAACAGCAGGGCCATGGCTGACGGATTGGCCATGATGAAGAAAATGCTGGACGATGAAAAAAAACGGACAGATATCAGCTTTGAAAGGATCTACGCTTTTTCCAAAGACATTTCCAGGCTCATGCTAGGAGAAGTGGTTGAATGGTATTCGCAGCTGTCTTCGTATAAACTGACCAAACTCTGATTCAAAAGAAAGGAACGAAGCATATGGGGAGAAAGTATGACGTATTTATTTCGTACAGGCGCCAGGGAGGCGAACAAACTGCAAGGATAATCTGCGACCGGTTGATGGATTCGGGGTACAAAGTATTCTTTGATGTGGAATCCCTGCGGCCGGGTGCATTCAACACGAAACTTTATTCTGTTATAGACGAGTGCCGTGATGTGATCGTCGTACTTTCACAGAACAGCCTTGACCGCTGTAAAGACGAGAACGACTGGGTGAGGCTTGAGATCGCCCATGCCCTGAAAGCGGGGAAGAACGTTATCCCGGTGTTCCTGCGCGGTTTTGTGTTCCCTGGAACACTGCCCGGGGATATAGAGCCTTTGAGGTATCAGAATGGCCTGGAGGCCAGTTCGGAGTTTTTTGACGCGTTTATTGGCAAATTGAAAACGTTTTTGAAATCAAAGCCGACTTTGCTGCGGCGGGTAAGTCAGAACGTCGTTTTCAAACGCACTCTTCCGTTCCTGCTGGCATTGCTTATCGTGCTGGGAACAGGGACCGGGGCTTACGTGGTGATCCGAAACAGGGCACAGACATTTCCCGGGACACGGGAGCAGAAGAATATCACCAATGAAGCCTTAAGTTATATCGAGAAGAACCTTGTGCTGATAGACGGGGCTTTTGGCGAGGTTTCAGCGGCATATAAAGCCTGCGGTAACTATCTTGCCAGTATGGATCAGGCACATTATGAAGAAGCTGTGGCCACTATCAACAGGGCATATGGGAACATAAACCGGCTGAATTTTTCGCAGTATGCCCTGTCAGGCACTGCATTGGAAAAGATCGACAACACTCCGATCAATAAGGCTGACCTGGTAGAGGTGAACGCGCAGAACCAGACATAGCGCCGAAGGATGATGACGAACCGGGGATACTGTGGGGTAAGATGCTGCGCTTTATAAGCCTGCAACTGTATGATGAAGCGGAAAAATGCGCCCAGATTTACCAGCAGAAGGTGCAGGGCGATTATCCCGAGGCGAAGGAATACGTCCCGGCCGCTATCCGGTTTATCAGGCAGATCTCCTCAACGGGCGTGGACTATGGAGTGATCGTCTGCGGTTATGAGCCTGGAAAGCCCAGGCATGAAGTTTATGAGATAGGGGATATTATTGTCGCGATAAACGGTGTAATGTGCCTTAATCTTAATAAGTACTCAGAATTGGTCCCCAAGGGCCAGGAATACAGCGCGAAGGTTCTAAGGCCGGATGCGGAAGGAAAGCTGGAATTCCTGGAGTTGACTATCCCACCAGGACAATCCAGGATCCTGTTGATGAACATGACTGAAAGCGAATAGGGGCGGCAGAGCCAAGAACTGAGCGATATGGCAGATAACCGGGCGGTAAAGGAGAAACAGAACGATGATCGAAAAGTATATCGATTCCTTTTTCGATGAACTGGAAGTATTTGATGATCTGGCAAAAGGCCGCTCCAACAAGGCGTACCTTAAGGGTTCCATCATGGAATTCCTGGGGGATGGAAACAGGGAAAATGCCATGAATGTCTATGTATCCTTTTTTGACAGCTACCGGATAGTCCTGGAAGGTGAAAGCAACCAGTTCATCGATCTCCTGGACGTGCTCAGGAATTATGAAGAAAGGCGTCGACCCTGCTTGACAGGCACAGGGACCACTATGTGCATTCCGTGAACGTTTTCATTCTCGGACTCTGCATATATATCAGGAACGGCTCGTTCCGGAAGGCATTCGATAAGGTCGGCAGAAATAAAGAGATATATAAATATTCCTATGATACCAGGCACGAAGAGTTCCTGTACCGCTGGGGGATAGCGTCGCTCTTCCATGATGTGGGGTATCCGGTCGAAATCACAGCGAAGCAGATCGGCAAATTCGTCAGCTTTATTACGGACACTGTAGATGGGGAGAGAAGAGTAAAAGCCGGAATCGATCTGGATACCTTCGAAGATTTCAACAGCATACCTGAAGTGATACCGAAAGAGGAATTTACGAAAGAGTTTTCCCGGAACGTGTCTGAAAGCTCCCGCATCGATCTTCTGAAGCCGTTGGATTTGATTGCCCTTAAAATACATAAGGATTTCCATGTCGATCTGGAAACGGCCAGGAAATCGCTGGACAGATATTTTGATGCCATGAAGAAGTCCGGCATTGCCGACCATGGTTTTTTCAGCGCGATCATAGTGCTCAAATGGTATGGCTTCCTGATCCAGAAGTGCGGGTACAACCCGAATTATTTCTTCTATCCGGTCGTTGACTGTGCAAGTGCCATCCTGCTGCACAATTATTACAGGAACGTATTGATGAAAGAACCGTTCCGGCTCGGAAAGCTTTCTCCTGAACTGAACCCTGTGGCATATCTTCTGATCCTGTGCGACGAACTCCAGGAATGGAACAGGAGGGCTTACGGGACCATCGACAGGAAGCGGGCATCGGCCGGCAATATAAAAGCGGCGATTTCGAACAGGGAAATCAGCCTGACGTACATTTCTCAAAACGGAATGCTCCCCGACAGCTTTGCAGCGGAAAAAACGGAATTGCTTGACCGTGTGCTGGATATCGGCAGTATCTTCCCGGGCGGGATCCATCTGTCATGCGAGGGAAATGGAGATACACCGGCAGGATTGCAGGATGAAGCAGCCGCAGACGATACCGGAACGGATATGATCGTTCCGAGGCCGTTGCTGGAAAACCTGGAGAAGCTGGCAAGAATGATCCATCAGGAGTACAATGCCCGGCAACTTGAGAGGTATCCGGAAAGAAAACTCGAATATCCAACGTGGGAGAGCCTTCCTGATGACCTGAAGTACTCCAACATGAGGCAGGCGAGAAGGATCCTCGATAAGCTGAGGCTGATCGGATGCACGGTCATGCCGAAGGGAAGCGGAAGCAGCCGGGTAAGCCGCTTCACTGACGGCGAGATAGAATTACTGGCGGAAGCTGAGCACGATTTCTGGGTCAGGGAACGCCTGAGCCAGGGTTGGAAGTATGGAGCAAAGAAGGATGTTGATAAAAAGATCTCGCCATACCTGGTTCCATACGAACAGTTGGATGAGGAAGCAAAACAGCTTGACCGTGATACGGTGACGAATATCATACCCCTTCTTGAGTCAATCGATCTTGAGGTTTGCAGAATCTCGAACGGAAGAATGATTGCAAAAGAAAAAGGCATATAAAGCAAACGGGACTGGAGACCAGGCACATAAGAAGAGCTGCCGTGTAATCTGTTCGGAGCCCCAATGCAACCTACCCTGATAATCAAAAAGGAGCAGGTAAAACCTGCTCCCTTTTGAATCTTCAGCACGTTATCCGTTTATTTCACATCGTGCGTATTATCAGCATAAAGTACTGTTACTCTTCTTCCGCTTCTTTTGCCTGCTTCTTCTCACCTATGCTGAGGATCAGGTTCAGCAGGATGCCGAATATCGCGGCGCCTGCTATGCAGGGGACCTCTATGCCGAAGAACGGTATGTTGCCTCCGAAGGCGTAGTTCCCGCCAAGGCCTATGACCATGATTGTTGCGATCACGGCAATGTTCTTGGGGCTGAACATGTCGACCTTCTTCTCGATCATGATGGCAGCGCCCTGTGCCGCTATCGCGCCGAACAGGTAGACCTCGAGTCCGCCTATTACAGCCAGGGGTATCGAATATATACCCTGGACCAGCGGTGTGAAGAACGAGATCACCATTGCGATGACCGCCGCCAGTGCAAGGACTGATACGGAGAACACTTTGGTGATTGCCATCGTGCTTATATTCTCACCGTAGTTGGTTCCTGCAGGGCCTCCTACCAAACCGGAGATCATATCGCCGATACCGTCGCCTATCAGATTGATGTCGAGTTTTTCAGCGAGGTTGTATTTTTTGCTGGAGCCTTTTTTCTTTGCGAGGTCGTTCACATATACATCAAGCTGGTACATGTGTGCAGTGGATTCCGGTATCGTAGCGATAGCGATCGGCATGATCGCGACCATTGCCGCCAATGAAGGTTTGGGCAGTGTGAATGCGGGCACCGCTATCGGACCTGCATGCCAGAGCGAAGCCTCAAGAGCTTCTTTTGGTATTTCCCTGAAGAGATTGAAATCAGCGCCGCCGACAGCATATATAATGCCTGCGGTTATGCACCCTACTGCTGCTCCCAGAAGCAGCGGCAGCTGTCCGAGGAAGCCTTTGAGATATCTTGAGAAGAGTATGGTCGATAACAGTGTGACCAGTGAAACGACCCATACCCAGTTGCTGTTCATGACTGTCGCAGCAGCCCCTTCGACGACCGGTTTCGGTGCTGCATCGCTCAGGGCGGTGCCGGCGAGAGTGAGTCCGATTATCATTGCGACAGGGCCTGTTATGCTCGGAGGAAGTATTTTTTCCACTGCCGCACTGCCGAAGGCTCTAACCAGAAAGCCTGCAGCGATGGATATAAGACCGGACATTATGATACCAAACTGTGCATAAGATATGGCTTCTGCCGGAAGGATGCTTGTTGTGCCCTGTTTCCATGCTTCCAGCTTTTCCAGCGTTCCCGGGCTGACCATCGTCTTTATCGCTTCGCTTGTCATCAGGCCGGTGATCGCTGTAAGGTATGAGAAACTGGAGCCATAGTAAAGAGGTATCTGTCTTCCTGTAATGAGAATGAAACATAATGTGGCAAGACCGCTGGCGAAGATTGTCGTTGATACCTGAAAACCGGTGATGAGTGCCACGGCTACCGTAGCAGGGAACATGACTATTACCTGCTGGATTGCGTAAAACAACAGTTTCCAGAATGGGGGCCTTTCATCGGGCAGATACCCGACCACTGTGCGTGCTTTCTGCATGGGGATTCCTCCTTGTTATAAAATTTGTCAGAGCATTAAAAAATCCCGCCGGCAGAACGCAGGCAAGACCGCTTGAATCGCATCATCCCTGATGAACATCAGATGGGCATACGGAATCAATATAGCGTCTTACCGGCATCTCTGTACCGGACTTAAAGACTTTTTGTTCGTCGACATTATATCATTCACATAATCGCTTTTCAATAAAAATTTTCAGATTTTTTCACAACTTTAAATTGCCTTCATTTGAAAAAGTAATTTCCACTTCAAAATCAATGACAGTGGAATTAACTTTTGCAAATTCGATGAAATGATGAATGTAGAAATAACTTTTGCAAAATGTATGTTTTCTGCAATAGCTGGAAGT
>Ga0209720_1001286_pt1 | contig 21843 bp, 21 predicted proteins | sample AD_JPNMR3_MetaG_FD_184426 | JGI IMG/M metagenome (GOLD analysis project Ga0209720, IMG submission 184426) | Active sludge microbial communities of municipal wastewater-treating anaerobic digesters from Japan - AD_JPNMR3_MetaG (SPAdes) (version 2) | ecosystem: Engineered > Bioreactor > Anaerobic...
TCAACCCTATCAAAAATTCCCGTTATCTATTCTGTCAACTCAACTCTTCCTATTTTGGGTTCAAATTCCCCCCCAAAATACCTCTTCGATATGTTTCCGTGTACGTATTTTACCTCATTAGGTCGAGTAGATAACTTGGATGTAATTTTTGAAACCCGCTTAAATAAACACTTACAGCTTTGTAATCAATACCACGCACTCCACATGGGTCGAGTTGATGGAATTGATGTCAATGGGCCAGTTTTTATAGTATCTGTTCGCGGGAACATATCTATATACGTGTCTATTTAACCTTTATAAAGTTATAAATATATCCTTTTTTACATCCTCAAATTTTAAACTATCGTTATGTATTTTCCATTGATAGGGACTGATCAAGTTCCAGCGAATCGCTTCGCGTAGATCAGCTATCTGCATTGCAGAAGTCGGAGCATTTACAACATAATTCATATGTCAATTCTCCCTATATACAAAATGTTTAACACCTTCATTAATGTGCCCCATCAGTTCACCGGCATTGCTTGGATATACTTCTACATTTTTAACTTTATCAAGAGGAATCCAATAGAATTCAATATCAAAATCTCGTTCTTCAATGTGCTCATGAGCAATGAATCTTCCATCAAGCGGTATCTGCGTCTCATCTGTAAGTTCAATTGTGTAATAAAGACAAATTTGATGGCAGTGTTTATTGCCCCATGGGAAGAATATTTCAGCAACCCACTTGATTTCCTTTACCCTAATGTCTGCACCGATTTCCTCTTTGAATTCACGAATTAAAGTTTCTTCATTTGTTTCACCAAATTCTACATGCCCGCCGGGAAAAGCATATCCTGTGTCATTGGTTGGTTTTTGCAGCAGTACCTTGCCATTATGGATAAGAATTCCGGCAACGCGGTAGCTGAACACGTAATTCTCTGTTTTGAAAATAATATCGGACATATTACTCAACCTCACTTTCAACTATGGAAAAATGAATTTTTTTATTCAAGTACAAAACCTATTAAACTAGATTTAACTCATTATTTTTCCTATCTCCTCAACCCTCTCAAAAATGCCCGTTATCTATTCTGTCAACTCAACTCTACCCATTTTCGGCCTCATATTTTATCCACAAATACACCTTCGATATGTTCCCGTGTACGCATTTTACCTCATTAGGTCGAGTAGATAACTTGGATGTAATTCCTGAAACTCGCTTAAATAAATACTTACAGCTTTGTAATCAATACTACACACTCCACGTGTCCTGGTCATCGTCACATATCAATATGCTATATTCCAAAAACTCACCCCGTTACAACTACGATATACCCGCTTGTGTTATCTGACGAGACCTTGCATGTTTTATCCGCCGGAACATCGATGGAACCGGCGTTTTCAGTTGCATAATATACAGTGTAGCTTGTTTTGTCAATAGACATGGAGTAACTGCCGCCGTTTGCCAGGAAGCTGATATATTCCTCCAGGCACATATCGTTTTCATAGCAGTAATATGAATGTGGAATGCCGATATACCGGTAATGCCATGGCTCATAACTGATTTTAGTCATATCGGTCTTATTTTCAGGGTATCTCAAAATGAAACCGTATTTATGTGCGTTTTCAAAAAGCCATTTCCCCTGGGGTGATTTCCCGAATGCTTCGCCGCTCAGCCCGATATATGCTATATCGACGGCATATCCCGTCTGATGCTCGCTGGCGCCTGGCTCCTGCACATAACTTTTGTCTTCTGCACTGTCGTATATCTCTTTCTGCTTCTGAAAAGATCTGTACCCGCTATTGACGAAAAAGTCTTTATACCCCATTTTTTCTGCCTCCGCGAACAATTTGCCGACCGCTTCCAGGACGGTACCATTTATTTTTATGTCACTTGTTGACAGCGGGATCATCCTGTATGCCGAAGACAGATCGGCAGCAAAATCTTCATCGAGCTTGTAATCGGAGTTTACGAGCATGAGTTCATCCGATATATCGATATCAGATATGTGGACTCCCCTGTATTCGGTATCTGTATGTTTCCCAGCCGGCATTCCATGATTCGGGATGGACTCTCCGGCACTTTTCACGCTGCTGCCGGCTGAAAACCGGTATACGGCAGCAATAGCTATGACTGCAAGGATCAATACCGTATACCTGGTCCTTCGATTCATTCTTTGTCCTGGTCTTCTGCTGTTCCGCAACATACAAACACACCTCTTCGTTGGTTTTATTACATTATGAAGAGGTGTGTCGAAGTTGAAGGTTATAAAAAGTTAAGAATTTTCAAATATTTCTGTCGTCCATCACAGGTTTTCATTCCTCAGCGCGTCTATGATATTTTCATTTTTCAGTTTGTTCGTGGAATAAAGCATTGTTGTAAAGACGACCGCAAACACGCTGAACACGGCAGCAATGATCGATACCCATGGGATATAGAAGTTCGTCACATAGCCTGAATTTATGCTGCGGTAAATCAGATAAGTGACTCCAATTGCTGCAGGCAGCCCCCACAGTAAAGATTTTGTCCCATACATCAGGCATTCATAATCCATCATCTTATGGAAGCCCTTTTGCGTCATGCCAACGGATTTGAGCATAGCAAATTCGCGCCGCCGCAGGTTTATGCCGGTCGATATCGTATTGAACACATTTGCGGCCGCTATCAGCGAGATCAGGACTATGAAGCCATAGGCGAACACGTTGATTATGAATATCATATTCCTGTTTGTTTCTTCATAGTCTGCGTGATCACGCAGGTTTCCCGCCGGCAGGCCGTGCTCGTCCAGAACGGCCGACAGTTTGTCCGCAAGGGCGGCATGGTCCTTCCCCTTGAAGAAGTAATAGACGAATTTCGATATTTCCATGTCGGCGAAATACTTGGGAACGCAGCGTTCCGGAACCATCACCGTAACATTGCACCCGAAGTTGAGTCCATTTATGGCAAACGGCAAAGAATCGACAACCGCCCCGACATCTATAGATATATCCTTAAACAACAGCGCTTCCAGTTCTTCTTCTGTCAGATCCTCGGGAAAAGGCCCCTCATACGCGAGGTTCATCCGCAGATCCAGTACGGATAACGTATCACGCAGTATCTTTGTCTTAGTATACTTGTTCGTCGCTGTGTCGATCCCCTCGGTATATGCCATAACAACTGCGTCCGCGCCGTTTATGCCTTCATCGGACGCAAATCCGTCGAAAACCTCATCCGGCACTATGAATACGCATACGGGCAACTCAACCACATCACTGTCCTCTTCGCCGTTTTCTTCGCTGCCGGCGGCTTGACTGCGATAGCGTTTCTTAAATTCATCGAAGATATCTTCATTATCAACGATCGTGCTCCCAAACTCGACAAAAGCATAAACAGAATCTGTCAGGCCTTCTGTTTGGGCCAGCATCTCATACACCTGGCGCGGGGTCATTTCCGTATAAGCCTGGGTATTTAACACCCAGCTGATGTCATAATCCCTGGGTCCCAATACACCCGTTACACTATCCTTCAGATAGGAACAGAATGAACTCGCAGATATAAACAGCACTATGCTCATGAACAGGGATACGACGGTAGTCCGGTACCTTCTCCTGCTGCGCCTGAAATGCTTCCTGGCAAGCATGCCCTCAAGGCCGAATAACCTGTAGGTGAGCTTTGAAGTGCGTACATCCTTCGCTTTTACATTAATATCCTTAGTCTGCCGGATCGCTTCTATGGCTGTTATGCGAGTTGCACGCCTTGCAGGGATCCACGCGGAAATCAGGACAGTTACCATTGCCAGCAGCACTGCTGAAACTATCGTCCAGATATTGACATGGAGCGAAAGCTTATATGGCGCGTATCCGCTGTAAATCGTTGCCAGCCTTTGTCCGACTATGGACAAGGTTATGCCTATACCGGCCAATCCCGAAAGTATACCGATCGGTATCCCTATTGCACTGACAAACATGGCCTCATACAGTATACATTTCCTGATCTGCTTATGAGTTGCGCCCACTGATGACAGGAGCCCGATCTGCTTCGTCCTTTCACTTACAGATATGGAAAAGGCGTTGTAGATAAGGGAAACAGAACCGGCCATGATCAGTATGATCAGGATGGACGACAGGCTGTAAAGGACAGTATAGAAACCGGAGTATTTCGATACGCCGATGTACATAAAATCATCGTTGTATGAGCTGCCGGCATAGCCTTCCTTTTGCTCTTCCTCCCTCATAAAATCATATATGCCGGCGGGTTTTTTAAGCTTGAAATATACATCGAAGGTTTCGCCTTCCCTCACAGTGCCGTCCATTACTGTGATGGCAGTATATCCCGGAGACGTGAAGGACTCAAAACTCGGACGTTCATAAAAACCGACTATGGTGAAGCTGCGGGTTTCCCGTATGACAAGCTCCTCACGCGCCGTACCATCTTCATTAGCTGTGAAGGCATATTGTTGACTGAGTATCCTATTATCATACATCCGCACACCGATATCCAGGGTTATCCTTTCTCCGATTGAAAACTCTGTTCCTCCGTTTTTAAGCAGATGAACGGGCAATATGATCTCGTCGGTATCTTCCGGGAGTCTGCCCTTTGTAATATGGACAGGCATCATCGAATTGAAGTTGCTGTCTGCGCCAATGACAAAAATGTAGGGCGAAGACCCGAATTTTGGATTGGGCAGGGCGGAATAGCCGATATTCTCGCATGCCGCAACCCGCAGTATTCCAGGGTCATCCTTCAGTTCCGAGATTTTATTCGGCCCAACATCATAAAGGCATCCATGCCAGTCTCCTTCCTCATATACCCCCACATCGATCATAAATTCCTGAAGGCTTGTAACAAAGGATGTCACAGCGGTCAGCATCGCCGCGGACAAAATAATGCCGATTATTGTGACGAGGGTGCGCGTTTTGTTCCTTGACAGCGTTTTTAACGTGACCTGCAGAAAAATATTCATTTCCTTATCACCTCGTCGCGTATGATCCTGCCGTCTTCGAGCGCAATTATGCGGTCAGCCTGCAATGCTATATTCTCATCGTGGGTAATTATGATAAGTGTCTGGTTGTACTTCTTATTCGACATTTTCAGCAGTTCAACTATCTCGTGGCTGTTTTTGGAGTCAAGGTTTCCAGTCGGTTCGTCTGCCAGGACAACAGCCGGCGCGTTCATCAGCGCCCTGCCAATGGAAACACGCTGCTGCTGTCCCCCGGAAAGCTGGTTGGGAAGATGTTTTTCCCTGCCTTTCAGGCCAAGAAATGTTATAAGCTCATCCAGGCGTTCTTCATTGACTTTTTTGCCGTCCATCAGCACCGGCAGCGTTATGTTCTCCCGGACATCCAAAACAGGGATGAGATTATAAAACTGGTAGATCAGCCCGACCTGCCTCCGGCGGAAGATCGCAAGCTGCTCGTCATCCTGGGCATATATATCCTGTCCGTCCATGTATACCTTCCCGGACGTCGGCTTGTCCACTCCGCCGATTATATGCAAAAGAGTGGATTTGCCCGATCCCGAGGGACCGACTATGGCGATGAATTCACCCTTTTTCACGGTAAAGCTCACGCTGTCAAGCGCCTTTACCATGTTGTCAGCAGTTCCGTAAATTTTGGTAAGATTCTCGATCCTCAATATATCCATCATTATCCTCCTCTGCGTTTATGGATATATCATATCGCTGCCAGGTGACACTGTCGTGACTTTATTATTACAAAAATGTCACCTGGGCTTGCCTTACGATCGCCACCCGGGCTTGTTTAGCTCATGCAATATAAATCCCGGTCAACGCTTGGGATAAGTCTGCGCTTAAGCCTCTGAAACTTGGACTGCGCCCCTGGCCTTATACTACGCTTTTATAAAACCTGACTGTGAATCTCGCACCGCCGCCGGCCGCATTTTCAGCCTTTATAGTGCCGTTTTGCTCAGATATGATCAGGCGCGCCAGTGCCAGCCCGATCCCGTAATTCTGGCCGGAAGCGTTTTTCCCGCGATAGAAGCGTTCGAAAATATGCGGCAGGTCGTCCCTGTCTATCCCGCTGCCGCTGTCAGATATGACTATTTCAGTAAACAGGGCATTCTCAGAAGCGTCGATTTTGATTACGCCGCCTTCAGGCGTATGCTCCATGCAATTTTTCAATATGTTGCCGACTGCCTCGGCAGTCCATGCAAGGTCACCGGAGAAACTCGCGTTGCCGTTTATGTTTACACAAAGCTGCTGGTTCCTCAGTTCCATTGGTACCAGGAACGGTTCCGAAGCTTTGCTTATAAGGTCCGCTACAGAAACGGTTTCCTTTTTAAGCTCTACCGTCCCGGCATCGAATTTCGAAAGCTTAAGAATAACGGTAACAAGATGGTCAATATGCTCCAGCAGTTTCATCATATCCTGTGTAAGCTGCAGGCGGCGTTCATACGTTAAATCCGGCTTCTGGAGCAACGTGGCGATCAGGTTCACAGAAGTGAGCGGCGTCCTTATCTGATGCGAGATATTCGCCATGGAATCGACAAGATACTGCTTGTCTTTCTCCAGGAGCTCCGCCTGTTCCCTCATGCGGACCGTCATCTTGTAGATCTCGCTGCTTAGGATCGACAGCTCCCCTTCGGCATATTCATTGATATCAAGGGTATGCCGGGAATGGAGTATCTTGTTTATCTCATCGCTTAATTCAGAAATTTTCCGGTATCTCTTCCGATCGGACAAATAGTGGACCAGGGTAAAAAGTAAGCACAGGCACAGAGCCAGGATGCCGCATGCCGTTCCAATCAGAAATCCGGTTACGGTCGCCGCCGCTCCAAGTGCAAGATGTATCAGTACATTCTTTTTGACCCAGGGGTTCCGTAAAATGTCCATTTATTCGCCTGCCTTCATTTGCCTGTCCTGATCAGACGCCTGCATTATACCGACGTCCCCGCTCACCTGTACTGTTCAGTCGTCCACCTTATACCCGATGCCGCGGACCGTTTTTATGATTTTTGGATTTTGCGGGTCATCCTCGATTTTTTCACGCAGTCTCTTTATATATACGGTCAGCGTATTGTCATTGACGAACTCCCCTGCGATATCCCAGATATTCTCAAGAAGCTTGCTCCTGGAAAGCACGGTGCCCCTGTTGTTGAGAAACACCAGCAATAAGCGGTACTCAAGCGCCGAGAGGAAGATCTCGGAGCCGTTTTTCGTTACTGTTCCTTTCACTGTATCCACACGAAGCCCTTCGAGTTCTATGACAGACTGCGCTTTCCCCGAATGCCTCAGGGCGTTTTTAATGCGCGACACAAGTTCCCGGGGCCTGAACGGTTTGGCAATATAGTCGTCGGCCCCCATATCCAGACCGGTAACTACGCTGTATTCATCGCCGGAAGCAGTAAGGAAGATCACGGGGATATTCGTATTGGCCTTGGCGGCTGCGCATACGGCAAAACCGTTTCCATCCGCCAGCGATATGTCGACAAGCAGCAGGTCGTAGCTGTCGTTCTCGATTTTCCGGATCGCAGCGGCCTGCCCGCTGACTGATTCCACTGAAAAGCCTTCGCTTTTGAGGAATTCGGTCAGATTGTCGACTATGCTTTTATCATCTTCAACAAGCAATATCCTTGTCATTGGTCACCTCGGCCATATCGGACACTGAACTCTGCATTAAAACTATAATTCCGTAATGTGCTTGGATGCAAGGAATACAGCTCTTAGCTGCCTTAACAATTAATTATACGAAAAACTATACCATTCTTCTAAAATGTTGCGCAAATCAACGTCGAGGTACGTGAGTGCCCTGTTTTTAACATCTTCCGGCACGCCATAGTAAGCTTCCGCGATCGAACCGGTAATGGCGGCAATCGTATCGCTGTCACCGCCAACTGAGACAGCCGTCCTTATGGCGTCTTCAAAGGACTCGGCCTCCAGGAAAGCTTCGATCGCCTGTGGAACTGTATTTTGACAGGTCTCATTGAATTCGTATGTGCTCCTGATCTCATCGATCGTGAAGTCAAGTGAGTAATAGTCTTTTACGATCCTGTCGCGGATCTCTTTTTTGCTGTATCCTTTCCTTGCCATGAATATGGCCATGGCGACTGCTTCTGCGCCCTTGATCCCTTCCGGGTGGTTATGGGTCACACCGGTAACAGCCCGGGACAACCGGATCACTTCTTCTTCAGTTTCAGAAGCGAACCCTACCGGACTGATGCGCATCGCAGCACCATTACCAAAGCTGTTGTACGGCTGGGGCGTATCGCTGAAGACCCAATGGATGAACCTGCCGCCGTAGCCGCAATTCGGATACCTTCGCCCGATCTGCTGCATATATTTGACAGCCAGCCTTTCGGCAGCAGCGTAGTATTCACTGTCGCAGCCATCCGGTGCGCTCTTTCTGATGCGCCTGGCTTCCATGACAGCTTTGGCAACAGCAAGTGTCATTATACTGTCATCTGTTACTTTGCAGTCGCCCGTGAACAACTCAAAGTTTTTATTGCGATAATTATTGAATTCAAAACGCGAACCGACAATATCGCCAACGATCGCTCCAATCATCTATTCATGACCTCGTCCATATTATTGATTTTCCCAGTAACAATACTGTAATTTTAACGTATACGGCATACGACAGTTTTGGCTATTTTATCTCCAAGCCGCTGGTTTAAAGGTGATTTATAGATGATAACAGCACCTACCAGGTTAAAAAATATGCCATCGACCAATCTAGCGAGATTCCTCAGCACAGACTGCTTCAGCGTTATTCTGCCTCCATCGGGATCCCTTACCCTTATGCCTACGATTAGCTTGCCCAGTGTATAGCCAGTAATACCTTCGAGCAATATGTAATATAAGATGATAATCACCAGAAACACTCCACAAATGGGATCGAATATTATCCACAAATGATCCTCGGGCTGCATCAGCCAGACACCCTTGACCATGTATGTGATCGGGAAGAAAACGATGCAAAAGAATATAAAGTCCAATACTATTGCCACACCTCTTCTGATAATGCCTGCATACTTCATATGGCTCCCCTTCTCTGCAGCAGGTCTCCAAATAAGACTTTACATCTAAAGTTTATTATATAGAAAGCAAGATTTACATTCAATTAAGCGGCTTATCAATTCCACGATCATAATACATTAACTCCGGCAACAGCCTAGTTGGCATGCCTGAAACCCAGAACTTCTTCCAGCACTTCGACATACTCCTGGGGATATTTCTCGTTTTCAGTTTTTAAGTGCCATATGACTGCTTCCATCGGTTGTGCCTGCATGCCAGGTCTGGCAGAACTGATATCGTCATCGGCATTGGCAACGATCGATATCTTTGCGTTCCGGCTGATCTCGTCTCCTTTCAGCCCTTTCGGATATCCGCTTCCGTCAAGCATTTCATGATGCTGCGCGACAACATCCAGGTATTTTCTCGGAAAACCGATGCTCACAAGAGAACTCATGCCCAGTTCACAATGTTGTTTCATCAATGCCGTTTCCGTGTCTGTCAAAATTTCAGATTTCAGAATGATTGACTTTGGCACAAGGGACATAAAGTTTTATAATATTTCCCTCTTTTATATATCTTTAGTCCTAACCTTTCGAAAACCTCGGTAATTTTTACGTTTTTCTTTATTTCATTATAATAATCATTGAAAGTATAATCACTAATTGTAATCATCTCCTTCAAGCTTACAGTATACGTGTAAATTTATTACATAATTCGACGTAAAAATTAAAGTTCCTTCATAAGTTCAATTATCTTTGCATAAAATTGTTGTATGATAATTTTTAAGGGTATTTTTCTAAATGTTAACCATATAATGTTAACCCGATATTAGTATTCAGTGTCTGCCTCTCGTACCATTACTCATAATAACGGCCCACTGTTTAGATACAAGCTATGATCCCAACAAGTTTTTCTGCATATAAGTACATAAATGTTCTATACTAAATCAATTCAACAAAAATTCAAAAAAATCCTATTACTTAGCAAACGAACAGGAGGCAGGTGCTTGTTTCACCTGCCTCCTGTTCGTTTGTCCCATATGATTCCTTTATTGTATATGTCAGGGTGCGTGAGTGTACACGTCATCCTAGCACGGCTTCGACAAACCTTTGTATAATAGCCACCGGCAGCCAGATAGTTATCGCATAGCAGGGAGCGGGTTTGTTTTTCGCTCGTGCCCCTGACGTAGATGGAGATATAAAAGGGATAGACCTCATCCCCGGCGCTGAGCCCGAAGCTTGCGGCATCTTCCTGCGTATTGGTCACCATGACCTCAATGGAGTGCGAAAAGGCATTTTCCTTTCATCATGTATTGCCAAACTTTTTATCAAATTCCGGCTCATAAAGACGAAAAAGGCTAAAGCTCCTGACTCCTTCAAATTGCTTCAGTTCTGTCTTTCGTATACCAACATTAAGAAAATAATCATAGACATACCGTTAGGATAAGGCTCTTCATGAAAAAAAGCTGTCTCCTCAATGGGACAGCTTTTTTATTCATTAAGTATGACTTACATTATCACAAAATTCGAATAAGTTAAATCTTAACCTCCAAAAATCCATCCCCCATCACTGCTCAGAGAACAGCGGTGTCGACAGGTAGCGCTCGCCGGTGTCGGGCAGGATCGCGACTATGACCTTGCCGGCGTTCTCGGGACGCTTTGCAAGCTCGGTCGCTGCCCAGACTGCCGCGCCGGAGGAAATACCGATCAGGAGTCCCTCGGTACGGGCAAGTTCGCGTCCGGTCTCAAACGCATCTTCGTTCTTCACGCGGATGATCTCGTCATATACATTTGTGTTCAGAACCGCCGGAACAAAGCCTGCCCCGATGCCCTGGATCTTATGAGGCCCCGGGTTGCCGCCCGACAATACCGGAGAAGCGTCCGGTTCTACTGCCACTATTTTGATATTCGGATTCTTCGACCTGAGATACTCGCCTGCGCCGGTTATGGTACCGCCGGTGCCGACTCCGGAAACGAAAATATCGATCTTCCCGTCAGTATCCTCCCAGATCTCGGGACCCGTCGTCTCCCTGTGTATCCGTGGGTTGGCCGGGTTGTCGAACTGGCCCGGGATAAAGGAATTCGGGATCTCCGCCGCAAGCTCCTTTGCCTTTGCGATTGCGCCGGGCATTCCCTTGGAACCCTCGGTAAGTACCAGTTCAGCGCCGTATGCCTTCAGCAGGTTCCTGCGCTCAATGCTCATCGTCTCAGGCATCGTAAGAATAATACGGTAACCACGCGCTGCGGCGACTGACGCAAGGCCGATACCTGTATTTCCGCTGGTCGGCTCGATAATGACCGAATCAGGCTTCAGCACCCCTCTTTTTTCAGCATCGTCGATCATCGCCCAGGCGATCCTGTCCTTCACGCTGCCAGCCGGATTGTAGTATTCCAGCTTTCCAATGACTGTTGCTCCAAGCTTATGCTTCTTCCCATAGTTGGTGAGTTCCAGCAAAGGCGTCCTTCCGATAAGATCCGTAAGATTCTTGTAAATTCTCGCCATAACACATCCTCCTTAACCTAAACATATCCTTATATTAATTTCATTACTTCACAATCTGCATCGTTCCGTCTTCTACAATTATAGCCTCATTTATTACAGCCCTGCTTCAAGGCCTCGTTTCTGCTAACCTGTGTTGTCTCTTCCGGTTCAGTCAATCGAACATATAATTCATATATGTTTAGTATGCTATAATAATACAGCACGACGAAATATTTGTCAATAGTTTTATCGGAAAAATATATAAAAAATATATGAATTGTATGCTATTGACAAACACAGTATTTTAGCCTATCATATTTAATACATACTAATTATATATGAAATGAGGAGTTTGCCATGAGAATCTCCGCCAAAGGACGCTATGCGCTGGCAGCCGTAATAAATATGGCGCAGCAATATGACAGTGGTGAGTGTATCACGGTCATCAGCATTTCGGAAAGGCTGGGCATCTCAAAAATTTACCTCGAGCAGGTCTTCTCAATGTTGAAGCGCGGCGACATCGTCCGATCGGTCAAAGGTGCGCAGGGCGGCTATCAGCTCGTCCGTCCGCCGGAACAGATAACCGTGCTGGATGTGCTGTCAGCCGTTGAAACCTCTTTATTCGAAGCAGTGGAAGACACCGTGCCGGAAAAAGCTCCGGAAATCGAGGCGGCAATGCGCTCGTCAGTATTCGAGGCCATGGACAGGTCACTGAGCGATGCGTTGTCCCGTATCACCCTGGAGGATCTGGTCTTAGAAACAGAAAAATACAGCGGTGGACAGTCGATCATGTATTATATATGAAGTTTATATATGATGAAGTGTACGAGGTAAGAGATATAGATATATTCAGCAGGAAGTAATCAGCAGCGGACAGGCAAAGACCTGGTGATAAGGTATAAGACCTGGAAAGAAGATAATAGGTAAAGGACGAAGATAAACGATATGAAACATGAGACTCGACATATGCAATATGATGCCTGGGCCTAAAGATATGACGATATGTGAAAATCTTGATCCGAGATATGAGATTTGCCGTAAGAGGGGTATGTTTATGGAATTCGAAACTTTATGCATCCACGGAAACGATACAAGATATGATTCCACCGGTGCGATCAGCGTCCCGATCTTCCAGTCTGCCACCTTCGCCCACCCCGGTGTCGGGCTGAGCACGGGATACGATTATTCCAGGCTGCAGAACCCGACGCGGGAACACCTGGAAAAAACCATTGCGAAACTCGAGAACGGCATCGATGCCATGGCTTTTTCCACGGGAATGGCGGCCATCGCAGCGCTAATGGAGCTCTTCAGCCCCGGGGACCATTTCATTGCCTCGGACGATCTTTACGGAGGTTCCCACCGGCTGTTCTGCCACATATCCGGAAAAAACGGGCTTTCATTCGATTTTGCCGATACCTCGGATATAGAAAAGGTATCCTCGCTTATCAGGCCGGAGACAAAAGCCATCTTTGTCGAAACGCCTACCAACCCGATGATGCAGGTCACGGACATCGCAGCCGTCTCAGAGCTCTGTAAGGAGCACGGCCTTCTGCTGGTCGTGGACAACACTTTCCTGACGCCGTGTTTCCAGAAGCCTCTGGATCTAGGCGCCGATATAGTGGTCCACAGCGGCACGAAATATCTCGGCGGACATAACGACACGCTGGCAGGATTCCTTGCAGTGTCGGATGCAGCCCTGTCCGAGCGGCTGCGCTTCATATACAAGACGACGGGGGCGTGCCTCTCGCCATTCGACAGCTGGCTCATGATCCGCGGTGTCAAAACGCTGGCTGTCCGGATGGAACGCCAGCAGGAAAACGCGATGAAGATCGCCCAATGGCTCTGCACCCATAAAAAGATCAAAAAGGTATATTATGTCGGTCTCCCGTCCCATCCCCAGTATGAGATATCGAAAAAGCAAACGACAGGTTTCGGAGCGATGATCTCATTTGAAACAGACAGCGAGAAAACAGCCCTGGGACTCCTGCAGCGGGTGAATGTCATACAGTATGCCGAAAGTCTCGGCGGCGTGGAAAGCCTCGTCACATACCCGATGCTGCAGACCCACGCCGACATACCAAAGGAAGCGCGGGAGGCCAAGGGTATAAATGAACGTTTGCTGCGCCTCTCTGTTGGGCTGGAATCCGCGGCTGACCTGATCGCGGACCTGGAGCAGGCATTGGGTGATTAACCGATACAGTTTATGAAGAAACAGAACTTTCCGAAAACAAGTGTTGGATCACCAACTTATACTTCGAACCGGAGGCAAACAAGATATGACATACTCATTTGATAAAGTAATCGACCGTCACGGAACTGACTCGCTGAAGTATGATCTTGCGGCAAAAAGGGGGCTGCCGGAAGATATCCTCCCGTTATGGGTGGCCGACATGGATTTCCCTTCACCGCCGGAAGTATTGGAAGCGCTCGTTGATAAAAGCCTCCACGGCATTTTCGGATACAGCGACGCCATAAATGACGACTACTACAACGCATTGGCCGATTGGTACGCCAGCCGGTTCGGCTGGCATCTTTCACCCAAGTGGCTTGTAAAAACACCCGGCGTCGTTTTTGCTGTCTGCACTGCGATCCGCGCACTGACGAATGAAGGCGACTCTGTCCTTATCCAGCAGCCGGTCTACCATCCGTTCGCAGGATCTGTCCTCGCAAACGACCGCAAACTGGTCGTAAATGAACTGGTATATAATGACGGTAAGTATTCGATAGATTTTGACGATTTCGAAGACAAAATAGTCAAAAACAACGTGAAGCTCTTTATCCTCTGCAGCCCGCACAATCCGGTCGGACGCGTATGGACGAAGGACGAGCTTGCCGCGATGGGAGAAATATGCTTAAAACACGGCATAAAGGTAGTTGCGGATGAGATACACGCCGATTTCGTCTATCCCGGATACCGCCACCACGTTTTCGAAACTGTAAGGCCGGAGTTTTCCGATATAACAGTTACCTGCACGGCTCCGACCAAGACATTCAACCTGGCTGGCCTGCAGATTTCGAATGTCTTTATATCAAATGCAGACATGCGCAAGCTTTTCAAACAGGAACTCGAAAGGACCGGTTACAGCCAGCCCAACATAATGGGGCTTGTGGCATGCAGGGCTGCATATAAATATGGGGCGCAATGGCTGGATGACCTTATACGCTACCTTGTCTCGAACCTGGACCTTCTCCGGGACTTCCTCAGGCATGAGCTTCCGTCCATCCGGCTTGTAGAACCGGAGGGCACATACCTGGTCTGGCTCGACTTCCGCGCACTGGGCATCCCGGACAAGGAACTTAATGATCTGATCGTGCATAAGGCAGGCCTGTGGCTGAATGCCGGAACCATGTTCGGAGCGGGCGGGGAAGGCTTCCAGCGCATGAACATCGGCTGCCCTGCGGCTATCCTCCGGGAAGCTCTCGAGAGGCTCAAAAAAGCTTTCCGCTGACAGTTCATATCCGGTAAAAAACAAACCTTTTTACTATCGGCCGGCCGGCTCTCCGGTCATGCCCTGCAGGAACCTCAGGTTCATTATGGCCAGATGGGCCTTCCACCAGTTCTTTGCGATATGCCATTGCTCTTCATGGCCCTCCCAGTTCCAGTTTATGGACCAGGTACCGTCCGGCTGCTGCGCGTTCCTTATAAATTCGCATTCACGTTCCGCCAGTTCCGCAAAGTGCCGATACAGGTAGCTATCCTTGTCCATAAAGAAGTTCGAAGGCTTGCACACATATTTCGTTTTCCATGACTCCGTGTCCCATGTCATTACCTTGTTTATCCTCTGCACCAGTACCTCCTCAAGTTCTCCGATGCCCAGTTCATCAGCAAGCCCTGCTTTGCGGCAGCACTCGGCCAGCCTCACATAACAGGCAAGTGTATGCATTTCATCGCACTTGTCCGTTTCCTCCAGGTAACGTATCGCTTCCTTCGCAATTTCGTAACATTTTCTGTACAGGCCGCTTTCCCTTGGCGCAAAAATCAGCGCAAAGCCTGCCAGCGCGGCGGTCGGATTGTAAGTGACAGTGTCATAGGTAATGCTGTCATAAGTCCACCATGGCGCACGGGGGTAGTCATTGTTTGAAGGCACGGTATATAGCCAGCATTTTCCGTTGAAATCCCTGCCGCTGTCCAGGTATGCCAGGATCCCCCGTACTATCGGATGATCCTCTTCAAGCCCGATTTCATGCAGGATCTCCGTCGCTGCCCAGGTCTGGATCGGGGAGGAGTTCGGATTAAAGCAGTCCGCTTCCAGGGCATGCCCTAAACCGCCGTCTTCATTCTGGTACTCCGCCAGCGCTGACAATACTGCCTCCCTGCTTCCGTTTTCGAACAGATACCTGAACCGCTCACGGTCCAGCGGCCTGGCATTCCGGCAGATCCATTTCCTTGCTTTATCGAAAACACAGTCTCCCATCCTGATTTCCCCTTTATGCTTTTTATATATAACGTACAGAGATATCGGAAAATCGTCCTGTCTTTTTTCCCGGATAGTGTACCCAAAAATGCAGTTTATGTTAAAATAAAGTTACCCGCAGCAATATTATACTGCACCCCGGAGCATATATAAAGAATGGCAGGCTGCATCGGCAGTTACGGGCAAACTTTTTATAGAAAGAGGAAAATGTATGGATGTTAGGATCACCGACCTGTTTGATCTGAATGAATGCTTTGAAAGAGAGATTTTCGACGGCCTGGAATATCCGTGGGAAGCGCTGCCGAGGATAAAAACCTTCCTTTTGGAGTTTGCGAAAACACTGCCTGCCGATTTCGAGCAGATAAGCGAAAATGTATGGGTCGGCAAGGGCACGACTATCGAAAAGACAGTAACGATAAAGGGGCCGGCTATCATCGGGTATAACTGCGAACTCAGGCAATGTGCGTACATAAGGGAAAACGTGATCATAGGCAACGAGTGTGTCATCGGCAACTCCACGGAGCTGAAGAACGCTCTGCTGTTCAATAAGGTCCAGGTACCGCATTTCAACTATGTAGGAGATTCGATCCTTGGATATAAGGCACATACCGGGGCAGGCGTCATCTGTTCGAACCTGAAATCCTACGGCACGAATGTCAAAGTGACCGACGGGTACAGGACTATAGAAACGGGCCTGCGGAAATTTGGCGCCATGATCGGCGACAACTCGGAAGTAGGCTGCAACAGCGTGCTGAATCCGGGAACGGTCATCGGAAAGAACTGCATAGTTTATCCCCTGACCTCTGTGAGGGGTTATGTGCCTTCAAATCATGTACTGAAGAGCAGCGGTGTAATGGTGATCAGGACTTAAGCGGCTATGCATACATAAGCGGCTGCTCATTCAGGCTGCAGGATACGTCGTGGCGAAGCCATACCGAAAACGAAACAGTACATGCAAAAAAGCCTCAGTTGAGGTCCGTATCCTCAGCCGAGGCTTTTTTAGTCATACTATACCTGCGCCATATCATCCCGGCCGCTCTTCTCCAGGATCAGCCGAGCCTTTCTTCGATCACTGAGACCAGTTCCGAAGCTCTTTTTGCTATATACTCCCTGTCCTTTCCTTCGATCATGACACGCACGAGCGGTTCCGTACCCGAAGGCCTGATCAGCACCCTGCCTTCGCCCTTGAACTCATCTTCCAGTTCACGGCAGAGTTTCGCGACCAGTTCGTCTTCCATGTACCTGTGCTTGTTTTCATTTTTGACTTTTGCATTCTTCAAAACCTGGGGCAGCACCTGCATAACGCCTGCAAGGTCGGACAGCCTGCGGCCGGTCGACCTCATCACATTCAGAAGCTGCAGTGCCGTAAGCAGGCCGTCACCGGTGGTGCTGTGCTCCAGGAAGATTATGTGTCCTGATTGCTCGCCGCCCAGTACATATCCCTTGTCCAGCATCTCCTCGAGCACATACCTGTCGCCCACTTTGGTCTTGACAAGGTTGAGGCCGTTTTCGCGTGCCATCATGTCCAGGCCGATATTGCTCATGACCGTTACCACTATCGTATCATGTGCAAGCTGTCCCGCTTTTTTCAGCTCCAGTCCGACTATCGCCATTATCTTGTCGCCGTCCACAAGTTCGCCGTTTTCGTCCACGGCAAGCACCCTGTCCGCATCCCCGTCAAATGCAAGGCCGACATCGGCGCCGCACTCTTTGACGTATTCCTTAAGCCGCGATATGTGGGTCGAACCGCAGTCACGGTTTATATTCAGTCCGTCAGGGCAGTCGTTTATCGGGAAGACCTGGGCTCCCAGTTCTTCCAGCAGCATCGGGGCTGCCTGGTATGAAGCGCCGTTGGCACAGTCCAATGCTATTTTCATGCCCTTCAGATCGTGATCTATGGTGCTCTTCAGGAAATCGACATAGTCGCGCAGAGTGTTTTCGGCTGTCTTCCTCCTGCCTACTCCGGCCCCTGACGGGAGCATCGAATTGTCGAACCCGTTTCTGACCAGTGCTTCGATTTTATCTTCCGTAGCATCCGGCAGCTTGTATCCCCTCGAGTCGAAAAACTTGATGCCGTTGAATTCGAAGGGATTGTGGGATGCTGAAATAACAACGCCGGCATCAGCTTTATAGTATCTCGTAAGATATGCCACTGCAGGTGTCGGAATGACACCCAGGCATACCGCCTCCGCTCCGACTGAGCAGATACCTGCCACAAGGGCGGACTCGAGCATGCATCCGGATATCCTCGTATCCATTCCCACCAATATTTTCGGAGTGTGATGCGTTTCGGATGTGAGCACATACGCTCCCGCCTGCCCCAACTTATATACAAGCTCCGCTGTAAGCTCCGTGTTCGCTACTCCTCTGACGCCATCTGTTCCAAAAAGTCTTGCCATAAATTTCCCCCTGATGAATAGATTTAAATAATAACACCAATATGATATTGCAATTCATACCTGTATTTCAATGCTTTAGCATGAATTTTTTTGCATTTTTGCACTTTATTGTATCGTCGTGCACAGGATGGACGTATCAGTCAAAATGGAGCTGTTCCTGTGATTTATGGGTTCGCCGGAGGTTTCTCTTCTGACTGCTGTTCGCCTGCCTGGTTCTCTTCCGGCGGCGTTTCCGGAGTCCGGGATATCCGGACCTCAACATAGGCCCTTTGCACCAGGTTCAGGTTGCCTGTCTGGGGCAGGTTCAGGTTCAACTGCAGCCTGTGGGTGCCTTCCGCCAGATCGGCGACATCCACCGCAGGCCTCAGCGATGATGCAACGATACTGTTCAGGTCTGTCTGCAATCCTCTGAACTGAACCAGTACCTTGTCTGTGACGATCTCATATACAAGCGTCCCGTCATTCCTCGCATTCAGTATCGCTATATCGTCTTTCGTGAATTCAAAATTCCTCACGACAAGTCCCTCTATATCCATGAAAACCCTGGCATCTTTTGGCGAGTTCACAAGTTCTGTTCCTTCAGGGACGACCAGCGGGACCGTGGTGCTGAGGTCCTTATCCAGCCCGTCGATGTCGACCTGCTCCGTCTTGATCTCCTTCAGGTTTTCAAGCGTTTCGGGAGGGCCTTTCACCAGTACCCTGGAAGGCTCTACCACCCTGTTGTCCAGGATCTCGATGTGGTTGGCGGCAAGCCTTCCCCTTGTAACAAGGGAAACGGGCACTTCCTTGGCCGTCTCTATAGTGACATTGACCTTCATCAGATCGATATTGGGTATTTCATTGCCGTTCTTATCGAATGCTTTACACTGTACCTGCTGTACAACGGTGTCCCTGTCAACATCGGCCAGTTCGATGAAAGCTTTTACGGAGGCGATGCTGTCGACGACCGTTTCTTCCTGGATCACCGGTATCTGCTCGGTCGAAGCCGTGGCGCGCAGCATCACATAACCCGGTTTCATCGTTACGTTGGATACGACTTCCAAATCGAAATATTTTGTTTTGTACCTGGTAAGCTGGATATCGACTTCTTTGGGATTATATGACTCAATCGTCACGTTCTTGAACATGCATACCGGTTCTGAAAGCGTGAGCTTTTTGTAGCTGACCGATTTGATCTGCGAGTAGTCCATATAGACCTCAAAATCTGTCGATCTGATCTTTTCCACCACATTCTGGCGTCCCCGTACGGTTATGTCTATAAATGTCCTGGGCTGGTTTTTCAGTTTATAATCGTTTTCGTCAAGATAATCCTTGTTTATTTCATTCACTGGCACATTGTATATAGTCACTGTTTTGAAAGGGTTGGTCACGTTCGAAACATAAAGCCAGAACAGCAGTGCTATAAAAAAGGCCAGGACCTTTATTTTTATGTCTTTCTTGAACCAGTCTGCGATTCTCACTTGGTTTTGCCCCTCCACAGTATAAGTTTTTTGGAATTTGCCTCACGCTCCGGGAGCAGGTTCTTGTTCAGGGCTTTCCTCAGCGTATCAGCGGTGAGGTTCCTTGTAAGCCCGCCGTTAAGGGCAAAGGATATCTTTCCGGATTCCTCGGAAACGACTATCGCGATACTGTCCGATACCTCCGTGATCCCCAGCGCCGACCTGTGCCTCATGCCAAGCTCCTTGCTCAGGCTCGGGTTGTCGGTCAGCGGCAGCAGGCAGGCTGCGGCTTTTATCTTGTTGTTGCGTATTACCACCGCTCCGTCATGCAGCGGAGTATCGGGGGTGAAAATATTGATGAGCAGCTCGCTTGATACATGAGAATCAAGCTCTATCCCGCTGTTGATGATCTCGCCGATCTTCACGTCTCTCTCTATTACGATAAGGGCGCCTATGTACCTGGATGAAAGGAAAGTACACGTTTTTACTATTTCCTCGATGACTGCCGTCGTCTGGACCCTGAGGCTGGACGCCTCGTCGAAGTTCAGCAGATCCTTGAACCTGCTCCTGCCTATTTTCTCAAGAGCCCTCCTCAGTTCGGGCTGGAAAAGGACGATGGCGCCTATTGCCAATACCGACAGCACCGACCTGAGCAGGTAGTTGATCGTTTTAAGTTCGAGGAAGCCGCTCATCTCAGTCGCAATTATGATGAGAAGGAGACCTTTTATCAACTGCCAGGCACGTGTTTCGCGGACCAGTATGATGAGCTTGTAAACGACCCAGGTCACGATGCCGATGTCCAAAAATGCGCGGATCACATACAAAGGATTGTCAAATCCCATGTAGCCGACGAAATTATTGAACAGGTCGCGCAGGTTTATGTTGCTGAACAGGTCCAAAAATATCCACACCCCTGTTTGTGTAAATCTGTTGTATCTCTCATATGAATTATACCTTTTTTATCTTATATTTGTTAAGAAGTTTTCAACAAATATATAAAATATTTGATGGAAGAGTTGTATGCATTATACAAAACAAATAACCCTGTGTCAGACATTGCCGAGATAAACATGCCCCAGATGCTCCTGTGCGCTTCTTTTTGCCCTTTCAAGAGTTTCCAGGGGCGTGGGCCCAATGTGGAGCATTTTGTAGTTCGGGAAGAAGCGCGACAGATGCAGTACGATATCCCTGTCGATGGAGGAAAGCCAGCGTGCAAGTTCACCTATTTCCTCCGGTGAATCGTTCAGGCCGGGTATCACGAGTGTCGTGACCTCCACATGGCAGCTTTGCGCCGCTCTTTCCACGGTCCTTTTGACATGTTCCAGGCTTCCCTTGCAGTATCTGCCGTAGAAGTCCACGGTGAACGCTTTTACGTCTATGTTCATTGCGTCGATATACGGAAGGAGTTCTTCGAGAGGCTCTTCATTGATGGATCCGTTGGTGACCAGTACGTTCACCAGGCCTTTTTCCCTGACGAGCTTTGCAGTTTCCAGTACGAACTCGTACCATACAGTCGGTTCATTATATGTATATGCAACACCTATATTGCCCCGGCTAAGATATTTCTCAGCCAGGCTTGCCAGCCTTTCAGGCGTAAGTTCGGCCAGCATGACGTCCCTGTGGTTCCAGGCGTGGGCTTGCTCTTCTTCCTCTTCGGCAAACGGGCCGTTTCCATGTCCGGACAATTGTCTGCCTCCATTAACGCTGCCGACCGATTGCCCCTTTTCACTGTCCGGAACCCGACTGTCTCTCTGATCCGTAAAACCATCTTGCATGCGTGAAGCCGGCTGGTCTTCCCCATGGGCAATAGACCAGTTCTGGCACCATCTGCATTTGAAATTGCATCCGAATGTGCCTGCCGACAGTATGTAACTTCCGGGATGGAAGTGGTACAACGGCTTTTTCTCTATCGGATCGAGCGCCACCGAAGCGATGTACCCGTAATTCAGCGAATACAGTTTGCCGCCGATATTCCTGCGGGCACGGCACACGCCCGTTTTGCCCTGCTGCAGGAAGCACCGGCGCGGACAGAGCATGCAGCGGACGCTGCCGTTATCCAGTTTCTCGTAATATGCAGCTTCCCTCATGACCCACCCCGTCATTAGTGTTTTATCTCTCATTCGTATGTGATGTATTTATGGTTTCACTGCAAATAACATTCGCCGTATTACTGCAGATC